>Ga0233432_10000098_pt1 | contig 74593 bp, 44 predicted proteins | sample SI_122_August201_6_FD_179870 | JGI IMG/M metagenome (GOLD analysis project Ga0233432, IMG submission 179870) | Seawater microbial communities from Saanich Inlet, British Columbia, Canada - SI_122_August2016_10_MG | ecosystem: Environmental > Aquatic > Marine > Inlet | place: Canada: British... | reverse complement strand
ATTCACGGGTTTCCGTGAATATTTCATCATCCGGCATGAAAGTTATTTTTGTACCAGTAGTTTCACTTTGACCCACTACCTTCAATTTTTCAGTAGTTATGCCCCTGGAAAATTCCATTTGGTGTATTTGCCCTTCTTTACGAACTTCGGCAGTAAACCAAATAGAGACAGCATTAACACACTTGGCGCCAACACCATGCAAGCCTCCAGAGACTTGATAGGCACCCTTACCAAATTTTCCACCTGCATGTAGATTTGTTAAAACTAGTTCCAATGCCGGCATATCGTATTTGGGGTGCATATCTACCGGAATGCCTCGACCATCATCCTGAATAGAACATGATCCATCAGCGTTTAATTGTACTTTAATTTCGGAACAATAACCCGCAAGTGCTTCATCAATGGAATTATCGACAATCTCGAAGACACAATGATGAAGGCCTCGTTCATTCGTATCCCCGATATACATATCTGGCCTCTTACGGACACCCTCCAATCCTTCAAGCTTTTGGATCATTGAAGAGTCGTAGTTTTCTTCGTTTTCAGTAGACATATTAATTAATTTTCAGGTTGCGTAAAAACTTCTTATTAGGAAATTGGTTTATAAACTATTCTAATAGCAAATATCGATTAGGTAATCGAAAGATTTATTGTGATTATCGAAGGACTTTTGGTCAAGAGGGGATTCTATTATTTTAACATTTTTTTCTATTAAAAATAATTAAGTCTTAATTTTAATTAAATATCATAAATGGCTATTACAGATATGTTTATGGCTTTAATTGATGATTTAATATTCCTAAATATTTACTTTCCTTCAACATTCAATTTTGGAGTCTTTAAAATTGAAGATTATTCCACTAACTCAAAGATGAGAAGTCCGCGGAAATCATAACCTGAATGCTTGCAAAAGTGAAATAAGCTGGTTTGAATTTTATTGACTTAAAATATTCTATGAATGCCCATAAAAGTCCCAATAATAAGACACTAAAATAATTGTACCTGTAAAGTATATTAAATTTAAAAAGATTCCTATTCTTGCGAAATCTGAAAATTTATATCCTCCCACTGTATAAACAAAAGTATTTGTCTGATAACCAATGGGAGTAATGAAACTTGCAGATGCTGCAATACATGTTGTTAATAGAAATCCTCGTGCATCGTAAGCGGTCAAGTTGAGTTGCTGTGCTATTTCGAGAGATATTGGTGCCATAATGACAATTGTGGCCGCATTCGAGAGCAACTCTGTAAGAATAGATGTAATGAGATATAACGCTATTAAAGTTACAACTATCTTTACAGGACCTTCAGTAATACCACAGCCAAAGGCACCAACAGATGATGCGATTAATTTAGAAGCTCCGGAAACCTGCATTGCTAAACCCAATGCAAGCATACCGTAAATAAGAATAAGAATATTCCATTCAATAGACTGGTATGCTTCTCTTGCTTTTACGCATCCTGTAATAAGAAGTGCTGCTACGCCCATAACTGCAGCAACCGAAATAGGAAGGATTCTAAAAGTTGCTGTAAAAATAATTAAAAACAAGATTCCCAAAGCCACTGGTGCTTTATTCTTAAGATTCTCCATCGGCACGAGGGCTTTGTCTAAAAGGATTGTTTCTTCTGATTCCCGGAACTTTTCAATGTTGTTTTTGATACCCATTAATAAAATGGTATCGCTTGCCTCAAGTCTTATTTGATCCAATTGAGCATTAAGGTTCTTTCCTTTTCGATGAAGTGCCAATACCCCTAAATTATACCTCGACCTAAAATTAGCCTCTTTTAGAGTCTTGGAAATTAACGGCGAAGAGGGACCGATTACTGCTTCTACCATAAGTGACTCCTCGGACGAAATTTGTTCAATTCCATATCGTGCCTCATCCAACAGATCTAGTCCATCGATATCTTTCGTCTCAATTATTCCTTGTGGCTTACATGAAAGAATTAGCTTATCCCCCGCGCTGAGTTTTGTGTTTTTTTTTGCAAAACCCAAGGAAACTCCTCGTCTAATTACATCCAATACTCTAGTGCCCGACAATTTTGCGATATCACTTTCATGGGCAAATTTTCCAATCAAGGGGGATTCTTTTAATACGACTGCTTCTGCGAGAAACTGTTTTTGCTCAATATCAGATAGAATGTTGGTTAAACCTTCACGTACAGGCAACAGCTGGTTACCAAATAATAGTAAAAAGCCTAATGAAATTACCAGGAGCGGAAGCCCAAGCTTACTAAGTTCAAACATTCCTATCGGATCTAAGTTAGGATAAACCTCAGAAGTCATAATTATTCCATTAGCTAAAATATTTGTACTCGTACCAAGAAGCGTACAACAACCTCCGAAAATTGACGCGTAAGACACAGGTATAAGCATTTTTGAGGATGAAACACCTAACTTCCTGGACAATGTAAAAATTACTGGAAGTAATACGACAACTACTGGAGTATTATTTACAAAAGCCGAAACTAAAGCTACTAAGCAGAGTAAAATTAACATGAACCTTGTATAGCCTAACTTACAAAAAGACCCCAATATATTGGACATTCTTTCCATGATTCGGCACCTGTTTAAAGCAGCACTTATTATAAACATAGCCCCAATGGTTATTGGGGCTTCGGCTGAAAAGACACTAAAGATCTGGGTATAGCTTGGCCATAATGGTAAAACATCTAAGCAGGAAATAAAAAGTATCGCGGCCAAGAGTATGATTGCAGTCACATCAACACTGACTTTTTCCCAAAAAAAAGAAACGAGGGCAAATCCAAGTAAAACAAAGCTTACTATTGCTTCAATTTCCATTTTTCTCTTTGTTTTTAATTATGCTTCTTTGTAGTTACTATATATGTTAACTGCTCTATCATAGCATCACGAAACTGCATGTCCATTCGTAAGCAACTTATTACAATATCATCCCATGAACTTATCTCGTCGCCCACGGAGACTTCGCGAATTAGCTCCACTAAAATCAATGCTAAAGGAATTTTCTATTCAAAAGGAGGATCTTATTTTACCGTTATTTATCAGCGATAACTGTTCAGATAAAGAATCAATTGACTCCATGCCAGAAGTTTTCAGGTGGTCAATCAATTCATTAATTAATCAAATGGAGACTTGGTTAGATATTGGAATCAATACCTTTGCTTTATTTCCATGCATAAAGAGTGAAAAAAAATGTAATTTTGGAAACGAAATATTAGATCCAGAATCCATCTGCTACAAAGCTGCAAAAAAAATCAAGGAAAAGTTTAATAATGTCACTCTAATTGCTGATTTAGCACTCGACCCTTTTACTGATCACGGTCACGACGGTGTTTTAGATCAATTTGATAAGGTTGATAATGACCGAACAATAGAAATTCTCCGCAAGGCAGCTTTAATTGCAGCTAAGTCTGGTTTCGATATTGTTGCTCCTTCTGATATGATGGATGGCAGGGTTGGGGAAATCAGGAAAACATTAGACCAAGATGGGTTCCATAAAATTGCAATCCTTGCCTACTCTGCGAAGTTCTGCTCTTCTTATTATGGCCCATTTCGAGACGCAATTTCGTCATCCCAAAATAAGCCGATCGATAAGTCTGGCTACCAACTTGACCCAGCTAATTTTCGCGAAGCCATGCTGGAAATTAAATTAGATGAACAAGAAGGAGCAGACATTTTGATGGTAAAGCCAGCTGAACCATACCTTGATGTTATAAAATCCGCAAAAGAAACTTCTTCTCTTCCGATTGCCGCCTATCAAGTTTCGGGTGAATACTCACGAATATGGGCGGCAAGTAAGTTAGGGTGGTTAGATCTTGATAAATGTGCTCATGAATCTCTTCTATCAATCAAGAGGGCAGGGGCGGATATGATAATCACCTACTTTGCAGAAAGAATTGCAAAGTTAATTTAACCATCTTCATCAGGAGCCCCTCCTTCATATGGAGTCGCTTCTTTTTCTTTCTCCTCTTCTTCGTCCCATTTAAGATCTTCATTGGGTAGAAGTTTTTCATCCTTATCTGATACTTCCACTAATTCGGTATCTAAATCTGAATAATCTTCACCATTTTCTGCTTTTTCATCTACTTCTAGATCAGCATCAATAGCAAATCCATCAGGAACAAATTCAAGAATAGAAATAAGTTCTACACTAAAGTGACTTCTTCTTCCCTCAAGAAAATCATTATTATTTTTCTCTGATAAAACCTCTTCCATTTCTTCCTGAGTATAAGGTTCTGCAAATTCAATCAATTCATTGAGCATCGTTACCCTAATTTTAGAGACATGATTTAAGAAATCAGCATAAGGTCCTTTTTCCTCGTCTAAAACATCTGGCAATGCGAAAAGCATATCTTCAGCTTTAAGAAGTGAGTCTCTGACTCTGATTAATTTAATTTTTCCACCTTTAACTTCTTCTTTAATCTCAAATGTGAAAAATGCATCGTCCACTAATTGCGAATCTAATCCAAATTCGCTCATTGAATCCAGCAGTTCATTAATATGTAAAAACTGTTTAGGATCGATGATGCCGAGATCATCTGCATCCCAATTTTCTTTATCACTTATTTCATCTACCCACCAGTTTTCATCTTCTGATAGACGCACTATGCACCACTCTAAACTAGGTCCTGTTTTTTTTGTCATTGGATTGCCTTAAGTTTCAAATCTTTTTGAATGTCAACAAACTTGTTATAATTTTATTAAAATATCCGTAAACCTATATGTCTTTACATCACACTTTTAAAATATGAATGATATTTACAAAATACTAGTAAGACCTCTATTTTTTCGGATGAATGCCGAGAAAGCTCACGAAGTTGCGAGCAGTCTCCTGTCGTGCATAGAAAAGTTCCCCGTTTTGCGCAAGGCAATAGAAACGTTTATTAACACCCCTACTCAAACAACGAATGTTTTTGGAATAAATTTTCCCAATAAAATAGGTCTTGCGGCTGGATTTGATAAAGATGGTCACTTTCCAGGAATATGTAGTTCTTTTGGATTTGGGCACATGGAAATTGGTACAGTAACTCCGAAGCCGCAGCCAGGAAACCCAAAACCAAGATTATTCAGATTGGTTAAACAGGAATCGATAATTAATCGGATGGGATTCAATAACCAAGGGGCAGAATCAATGTGTCGTCGAGTTCAAAGATCTTACCCGAAAGGAAATCGTATCGCCCCCCTTGGTATAAATATTGGTAAGGCGAAGACAACTCCTATTAAAGAAACACTTAATGATTATTTAAGCTGTATAGAAACCTTAGATGAAGTTGCGGATTATTTTACTATTAATATAAGTTCCCCAAATACTCCTGGTCTGAGAGACCTGCATAAGCGAGAATTTCTAGATCCACTTCTCAAAGGTATAGATGTCAAAGTTTCTGAACTCTCAAGAGAAAATAATAAAGAAAAAACTCCTTGTTTACTTAAAGTATCGCCAGACGAAACATTTAGCTCATTAGAAGAAATTTTAGATATTGCTATTAAGAACAATGTGAGAGGTATAGTCGCAACCAACACCACAACATCTAGACCAAAAAATATCATTATGAATGAAAGTGGTGGATTGAGCGGGAAAATCATAGAAGAAAAATCATTAAAGATAATTAAATTTCTACACAAGCAATCGAACGGTAATTTACCAATCATTGGAGTAGGTGGTATTAATGATGTAGATTCTGCAAAACGAAAGCTTGATGCAGGTGCATCTCTCGTACAAATATATTCAGGGTTTGTATATGAGGGTCCGCTTTTAGTTAAAAAAATTGTTAAGGGACTAAAAAAAAGGGAGCAGTGGATGACTTAATTCATTGAAAATCTTAAAGAACTTTTTATATGATTGGTAATCAAACATGAAGAAATTTACACTAGGAATATTATTCATACTGATATTAAGTAGCGGATTAAGTTTTCTCATTCTATTCGAAGGAGAAGTAAATCAAGTATCTTTATGGTGGGACAAATGGTCAAAAGACAGTGATTCACTTCCGTTTAGTCCATACAAAAAAAGGAGAGCTAATGCAGCCGATCTCGAATTTCTAAGTGCAAATAAAATAACAGTACAAGATAATAGACTATTTTGGAAAGGAGAACGGGCTGAACTATTTCCGGAACTGACAACAGATGGAAACCTTGTTAGAATTATAATTGGTTCAGGCGGGAAGGGGTATTCGAATTCAGTTACAGCTAAAATTACTGGTGCGAACAATAAAGAGTTTAAACTTGGAAAAGTTCGCTTAGAAGATGGTTCCATTAAACAGGTTGATATAATCAAATCGTCAAAATGGACGAGAGAACCACTAGCCTACCTAAGAGGGGAAGAGTCGCCGTTCAGTGGAACCATAGAAACTAGGTTCCCTAGTGGGCAAATCATCGAAGAAACAAACTATCTATCTGGTAAAAGACATGGTAAGGTAATACGATATGACAGAACAGGTATACCAATAGCAAATAAAGATTATGTGCATGGAAAAAAACATGGGACCCATATTTATTGGTTTCCTGTTACTATAGAACCATCCACATATATCCCTAAATACGATAAAGACGGAGATTTAATTCTTACGCATTGGACACATCTGCATATTCAAGCGAAAGAAAAGTTTAAGGAAGAATACGGAAACCATGAATCTAATCAATGGGTAGTTACAAATTACAGATTAACAGGAGGAGCCTTTCAAGTTAAATTACTTGAACATTGGGAACATAATGTAAAAGAAGGTCTCTTTGAGGGATTCGATGAATTTTCAAATAAAACCTTTAAAGATGAATACAAAAACGGATTGCGTATAAAACACCAAATATTCGATAAAAGTATCTGAATGGTGCTCAAGGGGGGACTCGAACCCCCACGCCTTACGGCACTAGATCCTTAGTCTAGCGCGTCTACCAATTCCGCCACCTGAGCATATTATAACTTGTAAAGTAAACTACGGTATATTCAATAATAAATTACAAAAAATGAAAGATGAAAATAATATTGTAATAAGTTTAAATAATGATGATTTCTTGCCAAATTGGAATGAAAAGAGAAAAGATGAGAAAAAAACTCGGCGGAAACCAAAAAAAGATACAGGAAAAGCAAGAATAAAGAAGCAGGTTATAAGCGATATGGTGTTCAAAGCGTATTTGAACCATAAAGTTACAGAATTACTTAAAGAAAAATTTAGGTCGGATGGTATAACAAGAAAAGTTATGAGTATAGCAGATGAAATAGTTAACAAAAATGCATACGATCTAAAAATAAGATATAAAGAAGATAAAAAAGGCTTTTGGATAAACAAAAAAACAAAGGAGATATATTCCGATGAATTAATAGCAATAAAATCAATTACCGATTCTAAAAAAGGAATAATTAAAATCAAAATTGAGAAAGAATTTAAAATAGAATCTAAATTTGAATACATTCTACATTGTAAAAAGACGGACTCTTTATTTCCACCAACAAGTTATGATTCGTTCTCAAATTTAATAGATCAACACTTATTTAACGAAAACATACAGTCAAAACATGAAGAATATATATCAACACTTGATAGCATAAATGATAACAAAACAATTGTAGCTTTATCTTCAAAATTGTTTAAGAAAGTAAAATTTGAAATCGATGGTAAGATGTTTAATATGTTACAAGATGCAAAAGATTTTATTCTTAGTAATAAATTGTATAAATACTTTAATTATCAAAATGAAATTAAAAGTTCATATTCAAAGTTACAAAAAGACCAACAATTTGAATCAATTAAGAAAAGACTAAATAATTATCCAAAGAAATATTTAGTTAATGATGTAAAAAATAATCTAATTTTAGTTCTGAAAAAATTTAATTTCGTAATATTCAGAAAAAATAATATTGATTATATTACAGCATATAAAAACAGCTCTACTAAGAAAGAATTACATGGATGTGCAAAAGAAATTTATCAGGTTTGCGATAAATCGGACATAACAATAAAAGAGTTACTTGATCTGTCGATTAAGCTAAAAAAAACAAAAATCGAGATACTTCAAGAAATAAAGTTGTTAATAAAAGATGGCTTAATTCTTCAATATGAAAACGGTATTATTGAGTTGAATGCAGTATATAAAAACTAATATTTCTATTGAAATTACCTGTATTAATTATCTTCATATAAAATTGCTTCATATTTAATTCGTAAATAAAAGATGACCATTCTGAAAGAAATATGCTGTACGAAGTAATATTATTGAAAACTTCATTATAAAAAAATTCACTCTGGTTTACTACATTATAAAAATCACAATGTATTAAGTCTTTTTTGTTTGAGTTTTGATGATATGATACTTTTGAAAATGAACTACTTATTATCTTTGAAAATCCATAAAATTTACCAATGGACTTACATACCGTAGTTTTACCCCCACCTATTTCACCATCTAAATATATGGAGAATGGACTTATTAGCCCATTTAATTTTGAAACAACAGTTTTAGTTGTATCGAAAGTCGATATCGTATTGCATTTCCATAATAACTCTTTTTCCCACATAATATAATCTAATTATATAACATTAAGATCAGCATTATACTATTGAATAAAATATGTACGGCGATTGGAAATAGAATATTCCCGAATTTCTCATACACAATTGTTAAGAAAATTGACAGTGTGAAAAGTACCGTTGAAGCTAAAATGTTTTGGTGTATTATGCTAAATGATATCGCAACTATTATACTAGAGCACAACATTGTAGTATATTTTTTTAAATATCGATATAGTATAGACCTAAATATTATTTCTTCGATAATAGGTGCTGTAATCAAAATTGAGGTAATTAGTTGCATGCTAATTACGCCTGACTCCTTTATTTCGTTTACAATTTTCTGTTCCTGGTAATCTGGCAACAAAGCTTTTGTAGTTAAAGATATAATATATATTATTGGTACAAAAAAGAGTAGTATTCTGAAGAAATCTTTTATTTTTTCTTTTAAATCGAAAATTTTCTTTTCTTGTTTGAGTACAAAGAAATAGAGTACGATTAGTAGTAAGGAAATTTCAGGAATTATAAAATATGATGCTATTAGGATTAATCCTATTTTTTCTTTTTCTGTACTTAATAAATTTATTTTTAACACTTAGAAATCATTTCTGTGCTTATAAAGACAATCGCCTTTGATGTATGTATTCAAAATTTTCCCATTAAACACCTTTTCTTTGAATGGAAGATTACATCCCTCATTCCCTTGTATAGTTCTCGTTATTGTGGTGTTATCGTTTGGATCATAGATAAAAAAGTCCGCTACATCATTTTTGTTCAGCGTGTTGTTATTTATTCCAAGGATTCTGGCCGGATTATAACTCATCTTTTGCACAACCGTTATTAGTCCAAGTCCATGGTTTTCATTAACAATCGCTATTGATTGCAAAAATGCGTTCTCCAAACCAAGCGTTCCCATAGGAGCTTTATCATACTCTTGATTTTTATCATCGATATTGAACGGTTGGTGACCAGATGAAATCGCATCTATGGTGTTATCCAATATCCCTTCTATTAATTTTTGCCTGTCTTCTTCTTCTCTAAAAGGAGGTAACGCTTTACTAAATGAATCGAACTCTTCAACTCCGCTTTCAGTATTAAATAAGTGGTTCGATGTCACATCACATGTTATGTCAATATTTTCCTCTTTGGCTTTTCTTATTAATTCTACTGAACCTCCCGAAGATATAGATGTTAAATGTATTCTAGCCTTCGTATACTTAGAAACCATTATTGCTCTTTGCACAAAAAGTTCTTCCGCCATTCTAGGGTAGCCTTTAAGTCCCATTTTCAATGACAATAAACTTTCATGGGCACTTGCATCAGGAGAAAGTGACAAGTCCCTTGGAAGATCAAATATTGGTAAATTAAACATAGATGCATATTCTACAGCCTTGCAATAGATTTGATTATTTTGCGGGGAATTCGGGCTATCAGTTACAGCTACAATACCAGCCTCCTTAAGGGAACCTAGCGGAGCTAAATGTTCACCCCTTGAATTTAAAGTTAAACACCCGCTTAAATATATTTTTACATGGTTTTTTTGTAGGACAGTTTCGCGCACATAATTTAAGGTTTCTGGATTATCTGCCATCGAAGAGAGTGAGGGCATTGCCAATACGGATGTAAACCCACCTGATAAAGCCTTTTTACTAACAGCATCAATGCTTTCTTTAAAATTTATGCCGGGTTGTTTTACATGACACCTTAGATCGATTAATCCAGGAACGATATACTTTCCTTTTAGTGATATTATTTGTGTATCATTATTTACATTCTCTTCATTACTACCAACATCATCAATTCTTCCATTTTTAATAAACAAATTTTTCTTATCTAATTTGCTATTGGCTGGATCAACCACAATTCCATCTTTTAAATATAGTGATTTCATAGAATAACTTGGTTGTTTTCAGCACAGCAGAGGTGTAAAATGGCCATTCTTACGATCACGCCATTTGAAACCTGATCAATAATAACAGAATTTTCCGAATCCGCTAAGCTGGTATCAATCTCAACACCTCTATTGATTGGCCCCGGATGAAGTATTAGAGTTTTGGCAGAAGGTTTACAACCATTCTTGCGAAGACCAAACATTCTTGAATATTCCTCCAGTGAAGAAAAGTGGGTCTGTGTTTGTCGTTCATGTTGTATTCTCAATAGCATTATAGCATCCGCTTCATCTATTGCTTTTTCAAGGTCATAGGAAACTGTAACTCCTAGCTCTTCCATTTTTTGAGGAACTAGCGTTGAGGGTCCTGAAAGTGTCACTTCAGCACCTAATTTAAGCATTCCCCAAATATTTGATCTTGCAACTCGGCTGAATAAAATATCACCAAGTATGGTAATTTTTTTTCCTTTTAAATTTCCCAACTTTTCACGAAGAGTGAAAATATCTAGCAACGCTTGACTGGGATGTTCATGTGCACCATCACCGGCGTTGATTATCGGAACATCTATCATTTTTGAAAGAAAGTGAGCAGACCCGGGAGATGAATGTCTCAGCACTATTGCGTCTGCACCCAATGCTTGTATGTTACAAGCCGTATCTCTCAAGGATTCCCCTTTTGTAAGGCTGCTAGATTTCTCTGCTATTGAAATAATATCTGCATCTAAACTTTTCGCGGCAACTTCAAATGCTATTCTTGTTCTGGTGCTAGGCTCCAAGAATAAGTTTACAATCCTTTTACCTTTCAGAGAAAATTGAGAATCAATTTTAGACTTCCCCGACTCCTTTAGTTTTTGTGCGGTATCTAGTAGAAAATTAATTTCTGAAGCAGATAAATCTTTAATCCCTATTAAGGACCTTTTATTCCAACTATTTTTCACCACAATAGCTTTTGTGAAAGATCCTCGGGCGAACTCTTTCCAATTGAATTAGGGATATGTTTAGGTGAAGATCCTGTCTTATCTTTTATATGTTTTTCTTTTTTAGCAATCATGCCTCTTAACATTTCAATAGTTTTTTGCTTTATCCACATAGAGGTAGCAGACGACTTACTATAATCTGCAGGACCGTTATTGTGTACTCTTCCATGTTCAACTAGGTCGCAACTTTGTTGAAATTCTTTTTCATTGTGAGGATCGTAAACTGCATAAGTTTTTCCCCCCATTCCTTTTACAACCGCAAAAACTGGAACATCACTTGGTCCATCAGCGATGTAAATCATTTGGTCTATTGGGATTCTACGGTCAACATGAGATATAGATGCATTTACATCGATGTTAATATTCTTATTAGAACCCTTATTAACCTCAAAAATAAATCTTGTTTTAATAGTATTATCTACCGTCATTCCAACTTGGGAGATTTCCAGGTCGAGAGGTAAAGAAAATTCAGTTTGACTTTGATAATTAGGTGGCAATGGAGATTCAATAAATTCACAAGCAAATACATCTTCAACAAATGGGAAAATATCACTTCCTTTAATCATTGGAGATAAACCTGTGCTTATGATGTAATGTTCCAATTTAAAATCGTGATCCTTAAATTCCTCTTGTAATGGAATTAAAGATAGAGTTTCAAAAAAATCAGGCAGTCCGGGACAGAAGATTAAATTCTTGCCTAAATCTGATAACTTTTGATTTGTTAGCCCTCTCATTGGACCGTTTTTTACATAACTCAAGAGATGGTTTAAATAAATCGTATCTCTAGAAACTTTACACCCTCTCTGAAAATATATATCAGGCAATCTGTTTACCTCTTCCCAGAATACTGTTTCATTTACACCGTAATGATCGAAAAGAGGAGTCTGCATGTAACCTGGTATTAAGGTCTTATCAAAGTCCCAAATGCAGGCTATAATGTTGTGGCCATATGGATGTGACATATTACTGAATCGCGTTTTGACGATTTTGAACAAATAACATATTAATTTTAATAATGGAAATTATGCCAAATATCGAGCCGTTTCGTATTCGCTTTACTGAATTGGAAAAAACTCTGTCTAAGCCAGAGACTTTTCAAGACAATTTAACGGCATCAGAACTTTCAAAAGAGCACAGAAGATTACAAAGTATATTAGAAGTATTCGATAAGATCACTGACCTGGAGAATCAGTTAATCCAATGTGAATCACTTTCAGAAGATCCAGAATTGGCCGAAGAAGTTAAAATTGAAGTTGGATTACTAACTTCTGAGATAACAATAAATAAAGAAAAGTTAATGATATCCATGCTGCCACCCGACCCTGAGGTTGGTAAAAATACGATCGTAGAAATTCGGGCAGGTACAGGCGGAGATGAAGCATCTTTGTTTGCTGGTGATTTGTATAGGATGTACACAAGGTTCGCTGAGACACAGGGATGGAGTGTGGAATGCCTAAGTCAAAGTAACTCAGGAACAGGCGGTTTTAAGGAAGTAATATTTATTGTTAAAGGAGAAGACGCGTGGTCAAAAATGAAATATGAAAGTGGCGTTCATAGAGTACAAAGAATACCAATCACTGAGTCTGGAGGAAGAATACATACATCGACATCAACTGTAGCTGTACTTCCCGAAGCTAAGGATGTTGAGATTTCAATTGATCCGAGCGATTTAGAGATAAGCGTATGTAGAGCGAGTGGCCCTGGGGGACAAGGGGTTAATACCACTGACTCTGCGGTTCAAATACAGCATATTCCATCAGGAATTAATGTTTATTGTGCAGATGAAAGATCACAGCTAAAAAATAAGAATAAAGCTATGACTGTATTAAGAAGTAGATTACTACAAAAGAAACAAGCTGAAGAAAATGCTAAATACGCTCAAAATCGTAAAAGCCAAGTAGGGACTGGAGATCGAAGTGAAAGAATAAGGACATATAATTTTCCACAAAGCAGAGTCACTGATCATCGCGTCAATTATACATCACATGCACTGCAAGAAACGATGATGGGTGAAATAAGCCACATTATATCATGTTTGGAAAAAGAAGATCTAGACGAAAAGATTAGAACGGTCCATTTAAATCAAAATGAATAATCAATATTCGGCTTTAGAAATTTTAAAGAAATCAACTGAATTCCTTTCAAAATATAACGTAAAAAGCCCAAAATGTGATGCAGAATGGATAATTTGCCACTTTTTAAAAATCGAAAAATTAGATATATATTTGGATCGACATTTAATTACTGAGAAAGAAACCCTGGATAAAATTAGAGATGCCATTTTAAGAAGGTCGAAGAGAGAACCCCTCCAATATATTTTAGGTAAAGTTGATTTTTATAATATAACTCTGAAGTGTGACAGTAGAGCATTAGTACCTCGATTTGAATCAGAATTATTGGTAGAATTAATAATAAAAGAACATCAAGTTAACTTTGATGGCAGAATAATAGATTTTGGCACGGGTACAGGTGCATTAATAATTAGTTTAGCTAAACAATTCCCTCTTGCTACTTGTATAGGGATAGATAAATCAAAAGACTCAATCGAATTAGCAGAAGAAAACGTATCGCTTAACAACTGTAATGATAATGTAGAACTCATTCATCATGATTGGTATCAAAATATTAATAGTTTAAAAAAAGCTGATATACTAGTTTCAAACCCCCCATATTTAACACTCGATGAATGGTCTAATGCAGAACCTGAAGTTAAGAATCATGACCCCAAGGATGCTCTTATTGCATCAGATGGCGGAAAGACAGATTTGAAACAAATTACCAGCATTGCTCCAGTATTCCTAAAGAAAAGTGGTATGATTGCACTTGAATTTGGCTCAGGGCAGAGTGATTTTCTGATAGAAAACCTTAAAGAACGTTTCTATAATATTACAATCAAGAATGATTTAACTGGAAAAAGAAGATTCATTGTAGGCTTTTTAAAAGATTAGTTTTTTTCTAAAGGGTCGGTTGTTTTCACAGAGATATTTATGTCTGCACCAAGTTGTAAGTAATCGTTCACAATGTTTATTGTTTCATTGAGAGAAATGTCTATATCATCAGGTTTACTAAAGTCATCTTTTTTATTGATATCTTTTACATCAATTCCACGTGCAATTCTCGATTGATTTACCTGTTCAGTAACAATCGATAAAACTATTTCTCTTGTGGGATAAGATAAATTAGTAAATTTTTTATACTTATCTTTAAAGTTAGCATTTTCAATATTTTCCTCATTTCTTTGGTCTAATCTTTTATGTAAATCTAAAGAAAATGTTTTTTGCTCTCTCTTGCTCTTTATAAAATCAATGTTTTGTTGAAGATAACCGAATATTTCAGATACTGATCTCCTTTCATTTGCTCTTTCATTAAGAGTTTTTATAGAATCTTCACTAAAGGAATATTGTTCTTCAGTTTTCCTGAAGTTTACCGCCGGAATTTTATCGTTTGGAAGTGCATTTTCTAAATCCGATTCGCCAATTGGTAAAAACATATTAATTGAAGGTATAGAAATGTCACTTTTTACTCCATTAATTTGAGTACTTTTACCACTTGGAAGATAATATTTTTGAATAGTTACTTTAGCAGTACTTGTTTTCGCAGAAGTCCTATTTGCGAGAATGTTGAAGGGTAAATTCATTTGAATCATAGATTGTACGGTACCTTTTCCGTGAGTAGTTTTATCCCCTATTATTATCGCACGCTTATGATCTTGTAATGCGCCAGCTACGATCTCAGAAGCAGATGCTGAATATCTAGAAACCAATGTAAACAAAGGTCCATTCCAAGTCAGTTTTGGGTTGAAATCAAACTTCTTACGGATTTTACCGTCTGTGTTCTTTACCTGAACGACAGGACCCCTAGTTATAAAAAGTCCCGTAAGACTTACTGCTTCACTAAGGTATCCACCCCCATTTCTTCTTAAATCCAAAACCAATGCCTTAATATTATGGAGTTTTAATTTTTTGATTAATTCTTCTACATCATCTGTAGCCTTGGGCCCGCTTCCTGAAGAACCATAAAAAGATGGTAATTCTATAATTCCAATTTTAACTTTCTCCCCCATTAAGTCGATTTCCTTTAATGACGCTTTGGCTAAATTCTCAGTTAGTTTGATTTTATCTCTGATAATTCGAACAACTTTTGTAGATCCCGGTGCCTTAATAGGTTTTATTTCCAGCCTTACCAACGTATCCTTTGGGCCCTTGATAAGATCCACAATTTTTGTAAGCTTCATATCAACAACATCGACAAAATCGCCTTCAGATTGGGCTACTTTTAGTATTACATCCTCAGGCTCTAGGTCTCTTGAAGCTTCAGCTGGTCCACCCGGTAAAAGTGATTTAATGGTACAATACCCATCCTCATCCTGTAGTCTGGCACCAATACCAACGAACTCATTATTCATTTCTTGATCAAATCTTTCTTTTTGTTTCATATTCATGAAAACCGTGTGTGGATCAAACATGTGTGTAAATGTAGTAAGATAAATCTCCTGTACATCACTCGACTCAAATTCATTTATATTATTGATCCATCTCGTGTAACTTCTTTTTAGATTCTCTCTAGTTTTAATAATGTAATCTTCAAGTTCCACCATATCACTTGAAATAGTTGTAGTATTATCGTCTACTTGATTGATGATATCGCGAATAAATTCAAAACTAATGAGATTTTTCCAGTTTTTATCTAAGCTATCTTCGCTTTCTGGCCAAAGTTTTGTGTCTGCATTAACTTCATAACTTTTATCTCCAAAAAGATCAGGTTCAGAGTCTAATTCATTTAAAACCCAATTTAACCTAGAAATGGCTTTACGTTTATATTTGTTATAAATTTCAAATCCTGGAAGTAAATTTCCCTGTTCGAAATGGGTTTTTAGAGTTTTTGCGTACTTTTCATGAAACTCATTAATTTCTCCTTTCGTAAAATAAAGTTTTTGCTTATCAAGTTTATTAACAAATCGCTCAATAAAAGATGTAGCATTCAAGTCTGGAACTCCAAGTTTGTTAAAATGTGCTTGTTCAAGAACTTTAATCAACCATTGGGTTTCATGCTTCATTAATGCAGTAGGAAAAAGATCCTGCCCTTGAACAACTAAATTACTACCGGTTACTGATAAAAAGAGAAAAAGAGAAAATTGTTTTATGGTTTTAAGACTTGTCATGACTGTTTGGCTTTTCATTAAATAGACTTTTTGCTTTTTCTAAAATATCCTTTTCACTTTTCGTAAGGCAACCAAATCCTCTTTCGTTTATCTTATCTAGGATTTTATCAACCTGAGCTTCTAACTTTCGATCTGTATCTAGATTGATTGTGTAAGATGGAGAGTGATCTGGCTTAGTGTTATGTGAATTTTTATTACGATCTCTAAAGGTAAATTTTGGCAAAGATAAATAATTGAAATATTTGGTGGTCATAAAGGCACCAGCCATCATTCCACCTAAATGAGCGGAATGAGCTATGCCAGATGTATTATTAAGCTCAGAAAATAAAAATCCGTAGATTTCTATGCCCAAAACACCAATCAAGAGAAACTTTGGTCTTAATGTTATTGGTAAAACAAAAAAGAGTAAAAAAGTAATTGGGTTATCAGGTCGCTTTAAACAAAAATAAGATAAACTAGCCATCACAAACGCAGAGCTGCCAATTAATGAAGATCCAGTCGCTGAAAAAATTAACCATAAAATGGAACCTGCGAAAACGCTAAAAAAATAGAAGCTAATGAAACTAGACTTAGATAAATGTAGTTCAACATTTCTGGATATGAAGTGTATTCCAAGTATATTAAAAATTAGGTGTAAAGGACCATCATGTAGAAAACTGTATGTCAAAGTGCTCCAAATCATACCTGAAAGTACATTATCGAAAGATAAACTAAATACAGATAACAATAACGACTCTAGTAAAAAGAACTTTAGAATTGATTGTAGTACGAAGATTATAATCAAAAATAAAATAATATAATCTGTCGTAGATTTAAAGCTTACAGCTAGAGGTTTCCTCATATATGATCTATCATAAAGCACATCCTTAGATTATATTGGTAAATATTTTATGCAAACATCGATTTAAGAAAAAGAGATGATTTCAAGAACACCATCAATGATAGTATTTGTAATTACTATCAGTGCACTAACGATATTACATACAGATAATTTCACGCTTAACGCGAAAATGATTGTAATTACAAACGGGATTCTTCTAACAGCAATTCAAATATGGAAAAGGAATTACATGATCATAGGAATAATAAGTATACCAATGATCCTAGTAGGAATTAAGTACACTCAGCAAAAAAACATAAAATTTGAGAAACATAAAAGTTTTGAATTCACTGCGTGGGTAAAAGTAAATGAGTTAATTGATAATAATAAAATTGAATTGAAAAGTGTGTATAACTGCAGAATTATAAAAACTGCATGCGCAAAAAATTATTTGATCAATAGCGTAAATAAATTCATATTCGATAAAAAAAAGAATGTTAAAAGAAATAGTATTCTAAAAGTAGTGGCAACTTATCATGATAATAAAATATGTTTAGTTAAAAAAATAATAGATAATAATAATAATAAAATAACAATAGATTATTTAAGAAATAAAACGAGGATGACAAAGCAAGTAAAAGCGATCACCATGGCACTATTATTTGGTGATAAAACACTTTTATCTATAACACAAAAAGAATTATTTCGAAATTCGGGAACTATGCACCTTTTTGCGGTAAGTGGTTTGCATGTAGGATGCTTATTTTTGTTTTTAACAACATTGTTTCGAAGTATGGGTTTAAATACTACAAAAACAAATTTTATTACAATATTATTACTATTGATATATTTATATTTAGTTAATTTTTCTGTATCTGCAACTAGAGCTTATACAATGTTACTGATCTGGGTCTTATCAAGATTTATTGGAATAAAAACTAACCCGATAAACATTTTAACTATCACAGCAATTATTATAATGATAAATAATAACTCGATTGTTACAGAAATATCTTACTATCTAACAATATCAGTTGTGGCATGTATTCTTTACTTAAATCAAAGTATAAAAATGAATATAAAATCTGTTTTCTTACAAAAGATGTTTAATCTTGGATTAGTAAACTTAGGAGCGTTTATAGGTAGTTTTATAATAATAGCAAAAAGTTTCATGATAATAGTTCCTGCTTCATTAATATCAAATATGCTGTTAGTTCCAATAATTGGACTATTAATACCATTTGCTTTTGTTGTTTTAGCTATCTCTTGGATACCGCATGAATGCTTTTTTACTTCAACATATAATGAAGTAATTTTATTGATACAACAGTTATGTAAATATATTGGGTCTTTTAAATATAGCACTATAACTGTGGTCGATAATTCATCGTTTTATTTTGAGAAATATTTACTATTCATTATAATTATATATAATACTTTTGATTTTATAAAGAAATTAAAAATCAAAATCTTATTTTTAATTCTCTGTTTAGTTTTAATTTATTGATTTCAAAAAATCTACAATCCAATATTTAATTTCTTTCTCTTCTATTGTACCTCTCGACTTAAAAATTATTTCACCATTATCTCCAATACATATTATTGATGGAGTGATAACCTCGTCCGCGAAACCGATAATGTCTAGAATTGGCCTTCCTTCGTAATAGGTACTTAGAAAATTTTGACATGACAATTGAGCACGCCTTAATTGCACTAGGATTTCACCTTTATCTTTTTCTTCAGATAAACATATAGTTGTAACCGATAGTCCTCTTTTTCTATACCGCTTGTAAATATCCGTAACTTTGAGTAAATTATTTCGAAAATTCTTATCTGAGGTTTGCCAAACATAAAACAATGAAATTTTTTTATTATTAAATTTCAGAAAAAATTGTAGCTTTTTGCTATCACTTTCCGTTAGACGTACTGTTTCCTCCGAATACCTTTTTAATATTTTCGCTGTTTGTTTTTCATCCGTTTGGGTTTTAATTTCAGTTCCATAAACCTTTGTTATTATTGGTTTGTTTTTTTCATGTTCATTTATTAGTTTCTGTATGTTTAAAACACTAATTTCTCCACTCTTTGTTTTATCACCCATTTTTCCCTTATATATTAATTCGTTCTCAGAATCTAATATTACAATAGATGGTGTCATTTTAATTCCATATAAATTTGTTATTATTTGGTCTCGTCCGTCGTATATGTATGGAGAGCTAATCTGATTTCTTTCAATTAGTATCTTCATATCTTCTATTTTTACCCCAGTATCTGTGTAACTTAAATCATCTGGCGTTAATGCATTAGGATAATTAGGTGATATTAAGTATACATCGATTTTATTTTTTTCGATATTTGAGTTTATATTTTTAATAAATTCCAGGTATTCAATTGAAAATTTACAATGTGGTGATATGAAAATTAAAATTTTTTCCTTTTCTGATTCAAAAATGCTGTTTGTATAATAATCTTTGTTTACTGAAATCAATTTAAATTCATCTTCAGTAATATCTTTTTCACCAGCAATTATTTTTATTACGACAATTAAATATAATAATATAAATTTCATTGTATATTTTTTAAGTAAATATTGTCTTTCCTTGTTGTAGCATGTTATGAAAACTGAATGTACCCAAATGATTTAGTAAAGTTTTGGTTTAAGGGAAAAGGGCATTGGTCGGATGTTTCCGATGAAAAATGGCTTGACTGGCGCTGGCAAATGAAAAATCGCCTTAAGAACTTAAATGATTTTTCTCAGTACCTACAATTGACCCCTGAAGAGGTTCATGGGTTGGAGTCTGCCGAGAATCGTCTTTCGGTCGCCGTTACTCCCTATTTTATGAATTTAATGGATCCTGTTGATCCAAACTGTCCAATTAGAAAACAGGTGATACCTGTTGAAAATGAATCCCAAATTTCTGAAGAAGAGTTATGGGATCCCGTCGGAGAAGAGTCTTCTATGCCTGTAGAATCAATTGTTCACAGGTATCCAGACCGTGTGCTATTTTTAGTTACAGACCGATGTGCCGCTTATTGTAGATACTGTACACGAAGTCGTTTGGTTTCTAATGCACAAGGTTATGGCTTTCATCCCAATATCGAATCTGGTCTTAATTATGTTCGTAATAATACAGATGTTAGAGACGTTTTACTCAGCGGTGGAGATCCATTACTTTTATCTGATGATAAATTGAATTATATTTTAACAAGTTTAAGTGAAATTGATCATGTAGAGTTTATTAGAATCGGCACCCGAGTTCCTGTTTTTTTACCTCAAAGAATTACAAAATCTTTATTAGATGTTTTTTCCAATATTTCTAATTTATGGCTCAGTCTACACATAAATCATCCTAGTGAATGCACCATTGATCTTAAAGAAACTACTCATAAACTTGCAACTGTCGGAATTCCCCTTGGCAATCAGTCTGTACTTTTGAAGGGGGTAAATGATAATATAGAAACGATGAAAAGCCTTATTCATCGGCTTCTTATGATGAAAGTTAAACCTTATTATTTATATCAATGTGACCTTATCAAAGGAAGTTCCCATCTAAGGACTGATGTAAAAACCGGCATTGATATTATACAAGGGTTGCGTGGTCATACGACTGGTTATGCTATACCGCAGTTTGTTATAGATTCACCAAATGGAGGAGGTAAAATTCCGCTTTCTCCTAATTATGCCTCTTTTAACGAAGACGGCTCAATTTTGTTAAAAAATTACTCCAATAAAAGTTATCTTTATCCAGCCTTAAAAGATCCTTTGGTCTCCATAATTGAATGATCTTCAATCAGTCAGTTCTGATAGGCATAACAACGCACAAAATTTTTGGTAAGTCTGCTTCTTCTGGGGATACCTTAAAGACACCAGGACTCATATCATCTCTAAATTCTAGAGATATTTGGTCCATTTGAATTGAACGTAAGGGATCTAACAAAAATTTTGGATTAAATGAAACTGTTGATTCCTCTCCTTCATAAACAATCGGCATTGATTCGCATGCATCACCCAAAAGGCTTTGCCCCGATATTACCATCTCTTTATTTTTAATACGGAGAGTAACTCTTTCATCTGAAACCAGTGCTGCTCTGTTTACGCATTCTTGCATAAGTTCTCTTTCAACCATCGCTGATTTAAAATCATCTTTTGGGATAACTTGTTTGTAATTTGGGTATTTCCCTTCAACAACTTTTGAAACTAGGTAAACTGATTCCCTAAAGCCTTGCTCCTCATTTTCCCCTGAATCCACTTTTAGTTCTATGGATACCTGTCTATCTGTGAATGAAATATTTATTTTGTCTCCATTTTTTGGTAGTTTTACAAGTTCATTCACAGTAAGTGAAGGTAAAATGAATTCTCCTTGGGCATTTTCCTCCGTCTGCATGCTTTTGGTAGCAACTGCAAGCCTCCTTCCGTCAGTTGCGACCAATGATAACAAATCTTTTTCGAACTGGAAAAAAACACCTTTAAGCATATATCTTTCTTCGTTAACAGATTGAGCAAATGACACACTCTTTAACATCTGAGTAAGTTCATCTCTTCCTATTTCGGTACTCTTTCTTTCTTCTAACTCAGGTAATGGTGGAAATTCTTTACTATCCATTCCTATGATATTAAAAATAGAACCTCTTGTTGTAATGGTAGATTTGGAGGTATCCTTACATTCTACACTAACCTCCATGTCAGCAAGTTCCCTGACAATCCTTGAAAGATCTTTTACCGGCAGAGTAACTGATCCTTCTTCGGATACATCAGCTTTAACGGAACATCGAATACCTAGATCAAGGTTTGTGGTCGTCAAATGAATTAAATCTTTTCTAGCTTCAATAAGGACATTTTGCAAAATTGGCATTGTTTTGCGTGAACCTACAACACTGGTAACTAATTGTAGTCCTGAACTGAAGTGATCTCTGTTAATCTTAAATTTCATTAATATTGGGTATGTAAAATCTTATGACAAATAACAACGTATAAATATTAAATATATAATTTTATAAAAAATCTCTATTCTTATTATAAATGAAAATATTTCCAATAAGTATACAAGACAATGAGCGATAGAGGTTTAAGGAAAAAAAAATTGTGAAAAGAATCTTTAGAAATTGTTGTGAGTTTTGTTTTTGTGTAAAAGAATACCAAAAAAGCAGATTATAGATAAGTTATTCTCATGGAAATTATTTTGATGCAAGTTTTTCTAGGTATTCCCAAAATCCCTTGTGCTCTTCAAGTATAGACTCTTCGGAAGCAGGCAATTTACACCGAAAAAGAAAATCGTTAAGAGAGTTTTTGGGTAGAATAAAGTGGCAATGTAGAGCAATTTTGATTTTTTCAAAATAAACCCTAAATGTCCCAACGCGAAGACGATAGAATAATTTACCATTACGATTAAACTTACCGATTTCTTGATTTCTCCCATCAAGGATATCACTAGAAAGAGAGCTTAATTTCTCCATGAGCACTAATTGTTCGCCTTGCGTAAGCGAATTCAATATTGATAGACTTTGATTTGAAAAAGTAACCTGAAACATAATTCTAAAAGATAATAGCTAAACCTGTGAATTCAAGAATTTTGAACTTTAATATACAGTTTCTTTTAACTACAGAATGATTAAGAAAAACCTTACTAGTTCCAGCCCGCAAGAAACTTTTGAAATCAAAGAGGCAAAAACAGTCATGGAGAACGAAGCTCAGGCTATCCATCTTTGTGCAGAAAGACTAAATAAAAACTTTTTAGAAGCTCTTGATATATTGTCTTCTAACCATGGAAAAATAGTAGTAACAGGTATTGGAAAATCTGGACATTTAGCCAAAAAAGTAGCAGCAACGCTTTGTAGTACAGGGACGGCCGCGGCGTTTCTTCATCCAACTGAAGCTATTCATGGGGATCTCGGCATCCATCAATCAGGTGATCCTGTAATATATTTATCAAACAGTGGGACGACACCAGAGTTAATATTTCTAGAACCAGTATTGAGAAGTAGGCGGGCAAAAATAATAGGAATACTTGGAAACACAAAAAGTCCTTTAGCTGATAAGGTTGATTGTGTTCTAGACTCTTCTGTCGCTGTTGAAGCAGACCCTCTTGGTATCGTTCCTACCGCAAGTTTTATGGTAAGCTCAGCATTATGCGACGCACTAGCATCTTCCCTAATGAAAAGAAAAAACTTTTCAGAAAATGATTACGCAAAGACCCACCCTGGTGGGCAGCTTGGAAGAAATTTAATCCTAAAAGTTGAGAATGTCCTTCATAATAAGGAAAATATAGCATGTGTGGGCAAGAACGAGAAGATGAGAAAAGTGGTGTCAGAAATGACAAAATTCCCCCTTGGTGCTGCTTGTGTGATGGAAAATAACAGTTTTATCGGAATCATAACAGAAGGAGACTTACGACGAGCGTTAAATGAATCATGCGAATTAGATTCAACAACAGCAGAGGAATTAATGTCGGTGAATCCAAAGCATATTTGCCCAAATGTTTCTCTTGGAGAAGCTCTTGAGGTGATGGAGGAGGGAGATTCTCAAATATCTATTTTACCTGTTCTCGACCCCGTTAACTCTAATTTAATAGGTTTGCTACGTTTACACGATATTTTTACTTAAGATATTAAAATGAAGCAGAAAAAAATACTTCTTCTATTTATAACGGTTTTAGGGGTTATAGGTGGCTCATATTTGATGATTCAAATCAAACAAGCTTTAGACGAATATTACCACTGGAAGTCAAGAGAAGCAGTTTTAGAAAAAGAATTAGACGACCTTAGGCAAGAAGTAACAAAACATAGAAAATTTTTAGAAAAATTAAGAACAGACCCGAATTACCAAGAAGAAATTGCTAGAAAAGAGCTTGGTTATGGAAAAGAGGGAGAAAAACTTTACCGGTTTCCAAAAGACAAAATTGACATAAATTCAAATAGAGAAATTTCCATCAAAAATGATTAAAGAAAATTTAGAGGCAGCTGAAAAATCTAAAAAGATTTTTCCTAGTACGAAAGCAAACTGTGAAGAATATATTAGTTTAAAAAGTCTACCATCATGGGCGAATGAATCTATAACAGAACTTATAGAAAAAGAATGCTGGGAAGAACTGAATGATAGATTTTACAAAAGCCTATCATTTGGGACAGGGGGAATGAGGGGAAGGACTATAGGGAAAATTGTAACCCAAGAAGAAAAAGGAAAAAGTTCAGAAAAAGAAACCCCAAAACACGCAGCTATAGGTACAAATGCCTTAAATGAAATTACGATAGTAAAAGCAACAAAGGCCCTTTTCAAATACGTTGAAGAATGGCTTTCAATTAACGGTGAATTTGAGCAGCCACGCTTAGTGGTTGCGCATGATGTTCGTCACTTTTCTCCAGAATTTTCAAAATTAGTGGCAATTACCTGGGAAAAATTGGGTGGATACGCCATGATATTTGATGGACCGCGATCAACACCCCAACTTAGTTACACCGTTAGAGACCGTCAGGCACACACAGGCGTTGTTATTACGGCAAGCCATAATCCATATCATGATAATGGTTTTAAGGCTTATTTTAATGATGGAGGTCAACTTGTACCACCTCACGCTCAAAAGGTGGTTGAATATTTTAACGATTTTAATTTGGAGGAAATAGTAGAATTATTGAATACCGACAGAGACCTTGGTGAACCTAAGCTTCTCGGTAAAGAGGATGACCTTTCATATGCAGCAGTTTTAGAGGATGCCGTACTTTCTCCAAATTTACTTAGTGAGCAATCTGTTAAATTAGTATTTTCTCCCATTCATGGGACCGGCGGTATATCCACAATCCCCGCTTTATTGGATCATGGGGTAGATGTAGTTACAGTTAAATCACAGAACCAATTTGACCCTAACTTTTCTTCAGTAAAATCACCTAATCCAGAAAACAAAGAAGCACTATCTTTATCAATCGATGAAGCAAAACGAACTAAATCTGATGCGGTATTAGCAAGTGATCCAGATTGTGATCGAATTGGAGTAGCAGTTCGAAATGAAAAAGATTTCGTTTGTTTATCTGGAAATCAAATAGCCTGCCTTCTTGCTGAATATCGATTAATCTCACTAAAATCTAAACAATTGCTAAAGCCAGAAAATAAGGATGGATTTACTTTATTAAAAACATTTGTAACTACTTCTATGTTAGAGAAAATAGCAAAAGAGCATGGCGTAAATTGTGTAAATACCCCAACAGGTTTTAAGTGGATGGCTCAGAAGTTAAATAACTACGAAGACAGAGCTATTTTAGGGATTAAAGAAAAAGAGGGAATAGGTATTGATTTTGATTCAACCGACCTTTTTACAAGGATAGATATTTTATCTAGATATTCTAAATATGTAGTATTAGCTGCGGAAGAAAGTTACGGATACTTGCCAATGGATTTAGTAAGGGATAAAGATGGAAATGCAGCGTCTTTAGCAGTTGCAGAGCTTTTAGCATACCTAAAGTCCTTAGATATAAAGCCTTTAGATTTCCTTGATAAACTTTATATAAAATATGGTTTTCATTATGAGAAAACTGAAAATATTTATTTCGATGGTGCTGAGGGGAGTGAACAAATTATTAAAATAATGAAATCCCACCGAAAATCGCCGTGTGAAAAATTTAACGGATTAGCAGTTACAAAAGTAAAAGATTTTAGTCATTCAGGCCTACTTGATGAAGAGGATCAATCTATTGAAAAGGAAAACTTTATTATGATCACCCTGGAGAATGGTTTTAAGATCGCGATCAGACCCAGCGGTACTGAGCCTAAAATAAAGTTTTATTTATTTGGCGAAAGTTTACCAAATCCCCAAAATATTTCGGAAACAAAAGAAAAAATTATTTCACAAATCAATGAACTTGGGGCATTTTTAGTAAATGACGCAAAAGAAAGGGCAATTTAACTTATTTTGAGAATTCTAATAGCTGCAGACTAGATGAGCATACAAGCTGGATTTTCTAAATAATTGGATAAGGTTTTTAGAAAACCTGCCCCTATTGCACCGTCAACGAGCCTGTGATCGCAACTTAAGCCTAAAGTTAATGTCTTCCCAGCGACTACCTTACCCCTCTTATTTACCACAGGTTTTTCAATAGAAGAACCAACAGACAAAATGGCAGCATTGGGCGGATTAATTATTCCGCTAAAAAAGTCTATACCAAACATTCCGAGATTTGTAACAGTAAAGGTAGAACCAGACATCGCTTCCGGTAATAGCTTTTTACTTCTCGCCTTGTTTATGAGAGATTTTGCTTCTATTGAGACTTCTTCAAGTGAAAGTTGGTCTGCATTATTTATAACAGGGGTTAGCAATCCACCCTCTACAGCCACTCCAAAAGCAAGATTAACTTCCGCATGATAAGAAATTTCTTTATTTCCCCAACTTGTATTAATTTCAGGATGCCATTTTATAGATTCAGCGCATGCTTTTAAAATAAAATCATTAACACTAAATTTATTAAAAGAAGTTTTTGTTAATTCAGCCCGTTCTTTGAAAATTTCATTAATGGAAGTTCTTGTATCTAAAAGTGGCTCAATATTAATTTCTTTTTGTAGGTAAAAGTGGGGAATGGTAGATTTTGATTCGGTAAGTCTTGTTGCTATGACTGTTCTCATACCAGAGAGAGGAACAGACTTTTTTATCAATAGACCACTATTGCTTGATAGGGTTGGTAGCTCCACTTGTTCCCCAGAAACATTGGCGGGCAAAACAGGATCATGGTTTTTGTCGGAGTGCGAAACTTCAGTAGCAAGAATATCCTTTTTTATAATTCTACCAGAAGGACCTGACCCCTTAATATTTGCCAAATCAATATTTTTTTCGTCGGCCATTTTCTTAGCAAGCGGAGATACAAAAATACGATCACTAGATGTATTTACTTTTTTACCAGGAGGGTCTTCTGCTTTTGTTTCATTATCCTTTAATTCGTTCAAGGAAGCCGGCTCTGCGGTTGTTACCTCAAGGTTTTTTTCTGCAGATAGATTGCTTGAATCATCTGTTTTCTCTGAAGAAATCGGTTCAGGTTTTTCTTCAAGAACTGTTTCTTCAATAGCCTGTGTGTCTATTTCTTCAATAGATTCTCCCTCTTCGCCAACAATTGCTAATGGACTACCAATTGGAGCTTCAGCACCTTCTTCAACAAGAATTTTCAACAATACCCCATCGTCAAAATTTTCAAGTTCCATTGTTGCCTTATCAGTTTCAATTTCAGCCAGAGTGTCTCCGTTTTCTACTTGATCACCAACTTGCTTGTGCCATTTAACAACAGTACCAACCGACATGGTATCGCTTAGTTTGGGCATTTCTATTGTAATAGCCATAGTTCTAAAGGATTTTGAGTGCGCTCTTAAGGACTTTTTCTTTAGTCGGTAATTGAACTGTTTCTAATGCCTTGCTGTAAGCTTGGGGTGCATCTACTGCAGAAACCCGACCAATGGGAGCATCCAGATAATCAAATGCCTGGTCTTGTATTAAGAAACAGATCTGAGCATCAACACCACAAAAGGGTTTATTCTCTTCAACCAAGAGAGCTCGGTTTGTTTTTTTAACGGACTGAAGAATGGTTTCTTCATCAAGTGGACGAATGGACCTCAAATCTACTACCTCTGCAGATATGTTATGTTTATCAGAAAGTTCCTCAGCTACCTCAAGTGCGGTGTGCACCGCTTTTCCATGAGCAATTATAGAGATGTCTTTACCCTCAACAACTACCCTGGCTTTTCCTAGGGGAATGATAAAATCTTCCTCTTCAGGAACTTCATCTTTCATATTATAGAGAATGGTATTCTCCATAAAGCACACAGGATCATTATCTCGAATCGCAGATTTGATAAGTCCTTTAGCATCAGCTGGCGTTGCAGGACATACAACCTTCATACCAGGAGTATTTGCGGCAAAATTTTCAGGAGTATGTGAATGAGTTGCACCCACATTTGTACCTCCATTTGCGGGTCCTCTAAAAACAACGGGAACATTTATGAGTCCGCCGGACATATAGCGAACATTAGCGGCATTATTAAAAATTTGATCAAACGCGACATAACAGAAACTCCAGAACATAAACTCAACAACAGGTCGCATGCCCATCATGGATGCACCGACTGCGAGTCCGGAAAATGCAGCCTCACTAATCGGTGTGTCTATGATTCGTGAAGGACCAAACTTTTCGAGTAAGCCTTCTGAAACCTTGTAGGAGCCCTTGAATTGGGCAACCTCTTCACCCATAAGTACGACATTGGGGTCGCGTTGAAGCTCTTCTGCAAGCCCTTGATTTAGGGCGTCTCGGTATGAAATAATAGGCATATTAAAAATTAAGGTTGCTCGAAGAAAATTCTTCCTTCCGAGGTCCGTTTGTCGGGGTTATCGGTTTCCCAATAAATATCATCCATTAATTCACTAGGATCTGGATAAGGGCTTGCGGAGGCAAATTCAGCAGAGGCGTTAGCCTCATCTTTAGCAGCCTTGTCGATTTCCAAAGCTTTTTCATCTGTTAAAACTCCTTCTTCTAAAAGTTTTGATTTGAATAGATTTAACGGGTCTTTGCTTTTCTTGTATTCTTCAATCTCTTCTTTACTGCGGTAAGTTTGATCTGGATCTGCCACGGAATGCCCACGATATCTATAGGTAACAATTTCTATAACACTGGGCTTGTTAGATTCGTGAGCTCGGCTAACGGCTTCATCAATAACCTGGCGAACTTCATAAATGTCATGCCCGTGAGACACTTTCCAGTCTATATCAAAAGCGTCAGCCCTGCGTGCGAGTGGTTCACCGGCGGAGTGCCTTCCTTCGGCTGTACCCATGGAGTAACCATTATTTTCAATGATATAAATAACGGGTAATTCCCAAAGTGCAGCAAGATTGAGAGACTCATAAAAAGGACCTTGATTGGTTGCTCCATCTCCCATGAAACAAAGGCAGCTCCCTTTCTTTTTAAAATGTTTCAGAGCGTATGCGATTCCTAACCCCAATGGGGTCTGTCCTGCAACAATACCGTGCCCGCCCCAAAAGTTTTTATCTGGTGCAAAAAAGTGCATTGAGCCTCCTTTTCCTTTCGAACAACCTGTTTTTTTACCATAAAGCTCGGCCATACATTCGTCCATATTCATGCCAACCGCAAGAGCGTGCCCATGATCTCGGTAGGCAGTTATAATATGATCATCTTCTCCAAGAACGGAAACAGAACCAACCGCAACAGCTTCCTGTCCGATATACAAATGCAAAAACCCACCTATATGTCCTTGCTGGTAGGCACGAAGGGATCTTTCTTCGAATCTCCTTATCTGTACCATCTGTTGATAGAGTTCGATTTTCTTCTCTTCAGAAAGCTGACTGTTAATCGGTGCGGAGGCAAAGTCCTCACTATCCGTCGAAAGCTTTGTATCCAGCTCACTTTCATTGGCAGTTACACTAGTTTTGCTTTCTACATTCTGTTTAGAGAGCTTTCCTGTGGGCTCAAGATTTGTATCGTGATGAAGACCTTCCATTTATAAATCCATTATTCTCTTAAATTGGCCGAGCTTCAACCTTAATTTTAGTAGATTTACTCCCAAAATTTGCCCGGATACCCCAAAACCCATCATTGCGTTTATCATAAAAAGGCCAAACCAATTTTGAATCCGTGGATGGAATTTGAAGATTATCAATTGAAGATCTGTCAAAAAAATTAAAATGACCTTCATTAATTTCTTTTGGTATTTCATTAATAGCAGGAATAATATCGAAAAGAAACATCAACCAATGACCATTTCCCTCATAATTTTTTTCTGAAACATACCCAAAAAGCTGGAGATCTTCTTCGGCAAGAAGAATATCTAATTCTTCTTGAGCTTCTCGAATTGCGCATTCAACAGGAGATTCACCTACAGACATTTCCAGTTTACCTCCAGGAGGGCTCCACAAACCTTGATTGGGAGTTTTTTTTCTTTGTAAAAGTAATAGTCGGGAGCGTAAATCTTTTGCAAATAGAAGGCAGGATATCTTAAAGTCCATGGCGATTTTGCTTGTTATTAGTTGGTAAGTTTAGAAATGATATGTTTGCTTAAAGTTAAACCCCCAATCGCAATGATAAGAAAAAAACTCGTACAGGTAATATTTTTAACATTATCAATAGGTGCTTATTCCGCAACCGCTCAAGTTGATCAAATTGTAAAGTTAGCTAACAAGGTGGCTATTTCGAATGAGACAGATTCATGGATAAAGGTTTCGGTTCCGTTTAACATTATTACTCACCCAAGACTTGCCGAACTTAAAGGTTCTCGGCCAACATCTGTTGAAGAAGCTTTTAATCCGGAGTTCCTCGATAGTCTTAAGGTAAAGTTGTATATATGTTTCAGTAATGAGTTCAAAAAGAAAGCCTTGCGGAATAGTAAATTGATGGATTCGCAATTTTATCAATATTACAGTGCGGAAGTAGATTTTAAGGCGGTTAAAATTGAACGTACAACTAAATATGCAAATTTTATGTTCCCTTCATCAGTTGCAGAAAAAGGTGGGTTTGGTGGAAATTATGTCAATCCTGTTGGGTACGCTATCGAAATTATGGTTGAGGGAGTACCTGCTGAGATTTCAAATTCGATTATGTTCGATAAATACAGAGATGAAGCCACATTGCAAAAGTTTAAGCAGCAGGCTGAACAAAAAAGTACGACTAGCGTGGGAGTGTTACTCCCAGCTCATCACGTATTTCCATCCTACTTTCAAAGCGGGGCGTACCTCAAGCCTGCAGTAGCAGAATAATTTTGTTTCAACAGAAGTGGCACAAAAAGATGAAATAATAATAAATTGTGGAAACTCTCATGTTTCTGCGAATGTTTTTTCTTTAAGCTCAGGCGGACTAACATTAAAAGCCTCAGGTTTAGAAACCCTGCATCATGACTTAACCAAAGAAGAAGCATGGTTGGATTCTCTAGTTGAAGGCCTTGAAAAACTGGTAGCCAAAATGTCGCTTAAGGGAGAGGTAAGGTTTATTTTTCCGGGTAACTTATTATTAACCAAAACAATTAGAGTTCCCCATGTAGACCCAGAAAAGCAGCGAAAAATAGTAGCATTTGAATTATCCCAAAAAATGCCATTTCCGCTGTCAGATCTCATTTGGGATTATCAAATAATAGATGACGACGGGGTTGAGGAAGAAGTCCTAGCTTTTGCCGTTAAGCCAGAAGTGGCGGAAAGTTTTTCTGAAAAGATGGTTGGAATCGGGTTAATTCCGAAACAGATTACACCTGCACAAGTATTGGATTATAGCGCAATAAGAGGACAACTTGGTGATGTGGATGATCAATCTGAAGTTCTAGCGATTAATATAGGTGCGAAGTCTACAAATCTACTATTTATAAGCCCAACCGGATTTTTAATAAGAACGATTAATATAGGTGGAAATGCTCTTTCGCAAAACATATCAGACGCTCTTGGTATAACTTTTGAAAAATCAGAAAAATTAAAAAAAGGTTATTTTTCACAGGAGATATCATTAACTGAAGATGATCCTTCGGTTGGAGTTATCCAAAACGCAAGTAATCAATTCTTAGCAAGAGCAAGCCAAGAAATTACTCGCTCCATAGTAACTTATAAAAGATTAAAGAAAGGTAAATCTCCACAAAAAATATACCTTACTGGAAGGGGTGCTCTATTACCTAATCTCCCTCAATATTTATTAGAAAGCCAACAACTTCAGGTTGAATACTTTGACCCTCTTTTGAGTATTAGTGTTGGGGATGCGGTTAAGGAGAAAGTTAAACCATTGCTTCCCTTCATGACGAGTGAGGCGGTTGGACTTGCCCGGGCATCCTTCAATTCTACAAGTGAAAACTTGTCCTCTACTATCAATTTATTACCTTCATCTAAACTTAAATCATTAGGTTTAAAGCAAAAACTTCCGATTTTAGTTCTCGCTGCATTTCTTTTTAGCATCCTTCCACTCGCTTCAATTATTAATGATAATAATTTTCAATCTTCAGTTGTTGCTCAAAAGGCAGACTTAGAAGATGAAATAGCAGATTTGGATGACGATCTCATAAAACTTAAAGTTTTACATGAGGAATTATTATTTTCTCAGGATTTAGTATCTAAAATTATCTCATCTCAAATACCTTTTACTGAGCAATTTAAGACCTCATGGATAATTCAAGATATAATTAATTTCATACAAGGAATTATGTCTCAGCAAGATATTGGTGATATTTGGTTGGATACATTTAGTTTAAAAAAATCTTCCTCAAATAATCCCTACTCTAAAACAAAGACCGACCTTCACGATTTTACCCTTACAATATCAGGCCGTTATCTAGTAAGGGTAGATTCGGATATAAAAAAAGAGTCTGTTCGTGATAATCTTATAGAATTAGATCGTGCAAAAAAAGAAAATTTGACCGCTTATCTTAACAATATACCATACATTTATAAAGTACATCAGAAAACATTCTCTATTGAGGGTAAGGGCGATCTTTTTAGAAGAAATTTTTCTCATTTTGAGTATATAATATATCTTAATATCAAATGAAGTCTTTTTTTAAACAGAATCTTCTTTATATACTTCTTTTCACCGGTGCATCGACTATTTTTATAGTATTGTTAGCACTTTCTTTTTCCTACTCGGAGGCTACGGAAGAATTAATTTCTGATATAAATAGTTTACATGTAGAAAAAGATGATTTAACTACCAATATTTCCTCTTTTGGCCATATTGAGATTGATCACGAAGCATCTATCAGTGATCTATCCAAACTTGCATCAAAAGAAAAGGATTTATTAAACTTCCTGAATTACTTGGTAAACTCGAAAGAAAATGTTTCATCAAAATGGGACTCTAAGAGTGCAGAATCAGTAAACGCTTCCTTAACAAGGCTTTTTTCACGACTGAGAAAGAAATGCAAGGATTCAAACATTATATTACCTAGTGATCTGTCACAAGTCTCTGATTCTTCCCCTTTTTCTAGTTCTGGAACTGGTAGTAAGGACAGTGCATTTGGATTTTCCTTTTCAGCATATGACGGGTTTTGGCCGAGTTTTTCTGCTAACGAAGCTCGTCAAATCGGAGTGCAATCGGAAATTGTCAAAAGTCTTGTCGATGCGATCACGCTTTCTTCTGACGGAAATCATTCCATCGAAATATTATCCCTTCAGAGAGAAAATGTTGGAGATATTGACAAAGCCAATATTGGGTTAGATCTGATAGATCTTAGTGGTCTAGAAACAATTTTATTAAGACAAGTAGATGGTGTAGAAAGTTATGTGTTTCGTATCACTGTAAAAATCCAAACTTTTTCCCTTAGAAAACTTATTAACAAACTTCGTCCACCTTTCCTGCTTCGCGAAGTCTCGATATCCCCTGTTGAAGATACAGCCTCTTCCTCTTCATCCTCAGACAATTCTTTTGAACTAGATCCTTTTAATACCGATCCAGTAAAAGAAGAAAAATTTATTCCCATTGTCAGTAAAGTTGACTCTAAGGTAGACATAGTTGTTGAGTACATAGTTGATGCCGATAGGAACTTGCAGGATATCTATGAAAATTTGAAGTTTTCTTCAGATTCACATTCCGAAATATGTATTCAATGGTTAGAAAAATCAGGTAATAAGATCCTTGCCGGCAAAGCCAAGAAATTTTTAGATGAAGATAATCGGTAAATTTTACGATAAGATTTCTTTAGCAGTTGTTTTTCTTACTGTAACTACCGTTTACATTTTTGAATTTTTAGGTGAGCAAGAAAACATAAGCACTTCAAATTTCGGTTTAAGTTCCCACTCATGGGATAGAGAATCAAGTGGTATTATTTTTAAAACTGATATAACTAATCAACTAATGCCAGGTGAGCATATTTATTTCCATCACGAGGATTTAAATTTAACAAAAGCAGAGATATCCGAAATAAATTTTAAAAGAAGAGACGTTATTTCAATTCAACTTAATTCTGGTGATCAAATAAGTGGTAGGGTAAAGCAAAAAGAGGGTCTCGTATTTACTAAGAAATGGAAATCCGTGAACAGTCCAGTTTTGATTGATGTAGATGGTAAAACAAAACCAGTTCAAATGAGGACAATATCTAGGATCAAAGGTAATCCGGAGTATGTCTTGGATGAGCAGGTGGACTTAACTCAGATAGAAGACATGCAACCTTTCTTTTATCAAAGAATTCCTTCAAGTAATTTTGTATACGAATCCACTAAAAGACCTCAATGGATGAATATTGATACTGATAATAATGAATCCATATTTGATCTTTTCACCCCCCCCCTCATATATTTAATTGAGGGTAAATTAACAACCACTTTGCCTGATGCACCTATTGAGGAAGAAGAAAAAGAACCTTTTGGAGCCACTATTACCAGTTTTGAAAAAATACCTTACAGGTTTCGTTTATCAAGTTGGATTGGTGACTCACCCTACATTGAAGATACAGAGCAAACAAAAAAGTCCGGTCGTGTTGTAAGAAATAGATTACAAGTTGATGGCGTTTATGAGTTAATTGAAGATCCTAAACCAGGTAGGCCATCATTAGTAAAAGTGGATGAAAATAGTTCGAAAAAGAGATTAACTCTCAAATATTTCACCGTTCAGAATATCAATCAAAAAAATGGTGGTGTTAAACCGGTCGGCCGAGCATTACTTGAAGACCACTTAATCGGTAAAAAGCCTTTTGAAGTAAACAGTCTTATGGACAATGTTTTTCTTGGACAGTTCAAAATCGGATTATCATTCAAAATAAAAAAAGAAGATTCAATGGAAGTTTTTATTTCAGATTCTGACGGTGGGAAAGAAATCGAATATAATGGAAGAAAATATTTAGTAAGAAGTTTGGACGGTGAAAAGAAATCCGTCGTATTGCGAAAGATTTCTTCAATTCCAAGCCAATCTGAAGATTTAGAATTGATTTCACCTTAAATTTTCTAAGTTGACCATCGCTTAAGTTTCATTGAAAAGATTAGATAGCCAAGTCTTGATAAATCTGCCCCAATTTTCTTAGTCAAATGTTTAACGGTTATTTCCTGATTTTTTTACACATCACGGTCGCTACATGCTCTGTTTTTGGGCAAGAAGATTTAATCGGTTCCAGAGGCGGAATTCAAATGCCTCAACAAGCACCTCCACCAAATGTAAAAGAGGGTAGCGAGAATTACAAATTCAATGATACCACCAATTTGGTAGGTTTACTTTCCAATATTCGAAAACTCGTAGCCAAAGAAGATTTCAACAAAGCTCAAGAGATGGCAAAAGCCGCTCTTGAAGGAATTAATCAAACTGAACAAAATAAATTTTATTTAAGACAAATTCGAAAGGAAGAAACTAAAATTTATTATGAGCAAGCTAAATTAGCTATGTCTCGTGAAGAATATTCTTTGGCAAGCAGATTACTGGAAAAATATCGCGAAAATGTAGCATCTGAACTATCTGAGCGAAAAATTCAAAGAGAAGTAGTACTCTCCAAAGACGGACCCAGGGATGCTACATTGGTAGGAAAGTTGGTGGAGGAACTAGATAAAGCCAAGAAAGACCTTTCTGAAATCAGGGCCAAAACTGGCTTGCCAGATGACGATGCAAAGCCAGATCTTGAGAGACTAATGGAGGAGGAGAAATCCAAAATATCTTCCACATCAAGAAACGCAGAGAGGTTGCTTCTCAAAGCACGTAGAGACAGTGCACAGGGAAAATACGATCTAGCGATTCAACAAATTGATGAAGCATTATCTATTCTACCTGCCAACACCTCAACCATTGCTCTGGTAAGTGATCTATTTCAGGCAAAGCAACAAGTAATTTGGTATCAAATGGGTGAGGCAATGCTTAAGGGAAAAGTCCCTGATGTGCAGCAGTTGGTTCTCGATTACAAAAAAATAGAAGAATCTCGAAGGAATGCAGAGACTGAAACCCTTGGTGAGGGTGATGAAATAAACTTCGATGAAGAAATGCAAAAAGCCCAGGCTAAAAATATTGAACAAGCAGTACTAGCTGAAGAGATGCTAGATGATGCTAAGAAGGAAATAAAAAATAGAGAGTATGCGAATGCAGATGGTATACTTTATAAAATAAAAAATTTCTTAGAGCCTAGTACGATGACATGGCCAATTATTTTAGAGGCTTCTCTTTTGAAAAATCGTATTCATTTAGAAAAAGCAGAAGATGCTCGGGAAAATAAAGACTGGGAGACCGCAAAGAAGCATCTAGAGGACTTTAAAACGGGTTTTTATCAGGATCGGGATATACAGGGCGATACATTATCATTTGGAAGGCCTGGGCTTAAAAGTTCGAGGGGAGAGGACGCGGTTGAAAAAGAACTGGGTTTAGCCGAAAAAATGGATAATAGAATTAAAGATGATCAGCGGGATCCTTATAAAAGAGACATAACTGAATACACACCTGACTGGAGAGATACCCGTACCGAACTTAACGATTATTTGATGCGGGCAAAAGTTCAATTTATTAATGGGGATTTAACGGGTGCGACTGAAACTTACCGAGCCATCGAAACCCGATTTTCTGATAATTTGGAAGCTAAAAATATGCTCAAGCGAATATCCATGGTGAGGCAGCAGGAAAGTTATCTCGGATATCTCAAAACGAGGCAGGAAATGCTCGAAGAAATTGAGCGCGAGTGGGAAAGGCCCAAGGTGTTTGACCGACAAATTGAAGATGTACAGGAAGCTCGTGATGAGACTTCAGTTCTGGAAAGTAAACTATCTTTAATTAAGATCCCTGAGGTTCCTTTCTTCGAGTCCCCATTGGACGAAGCTATGCAGGAACTGATGCGACAATCTAAGCAATTCGACCTCACAGAGAAAGATCCGTCCAAGAAAGGCGTTCAAATCATTGTTAAGAGGCCACCAGAAGGTGAGCCTTTTCCATTAGTCACAATTACTCTCAATAGTATGGAGCTTGGAAAAATGATTCAATGGCTTACGGAAATGGTAGAGTGGACTTATGATATTCGTGCAGACGCTGTGGTTATTTCTAAAACTGGGGGAAGTTTTAAAGGGCGACCTCTCGAAACTGAATTTTATGAAGTCACTCAGGGTACTATAAATCGCATGACAGGTGGAGGCGGTGGAGGCATGGGTGGTGCCGCGGCCGATCCATTCGCGCCCCCACCCGCAGGAGGCGGAGGAGGAGGAGATGATACAGGTTTAAAAATAAAAGCCTTTTTAGAAGGTGCAGGAATACCTTTTGATGACGGCAAGGGGCATAAATTTGTATTTGATGGTTTTCAAATGATTGTAACACACGACCGTAGGTCACTCGATTTGATAGAACGTATCCTTGCAAAGTTAGACCAGGATTCAAGTCGCCAAGTAGAGATAGAAACAAAATTCCTAGAAGTACAGGAAGGTGCGTTGGATGAGATCACATTTGACTGGAAGTATAGTTTTGATAACCCGGTACCTGAGGTTGACCCCACCACGGGCATGCCAGTCTTGGATTCGCGTGGACGCCCAAAGGCAGTTTATGAGAAATCTATGGGTGGAAATACTCGAACTTTGGCCGAAGCGCATTCTCCTAGTGGAATTGCCAGGGATATTACTATAAGTTATCCGGATAATCCAGACGCCGACCGCATAATTGCAAACCCAACGCCAATTTTACCAGGAAAGATTGGTATCGGTTCAGGAGTGTCACCCCTATTAGATGTACAGAAAAATTTTAATGGTCTTTCAGTGGGAGGACAATCTATTTTGCCTGAATTTCAGGCAGGAATTTTAATTAATGCACTTAAACGAAAACAGGGAACCGATCTTCTTAGTGCACCGCGCGTGACAGTAATGGATGGTCAATTAGCAACCATTACCGTTGCTCAGGAGTTTATATATCCAACCGATTATCAACCAGCCCAGGCACCTGGAGCGGGTGGAGGTGGTGGAGGTGGTGCGGGCGGTTTAGGAGGAGGTGTTGGTGGGGGTATCACTATACAGTCAGCAACTCCATCATTTGATACGGTTGCACCTGAAGACGAAAACCCAGGTTTTCGAGAAGTTGGTGTTGTGCTTGAGGTAACTCCAACCATTGAAAAATATAACTCTATTAATTTAGATCTAAAACCAAAAGTTACTGAGTTTGATGGTTTTGTTGAATACGGTGGTCCTTCTGGAACCATCGGTACCGGTTTTTCAACGGCCACAGTTTTAGCCCCTTCTGGTATTTTGATGCCAATTTTTTCGGTAAGAAAAGTAACAACTCAGGTTACTATTTTTGATGGTGCCACCGTCATCATCGGTGGTTTAACCAGGGAAGAGGTCAAGACAGTGAATGATAAAGTTCCAGTTCTTGGAAACATACCATTAATCGGGAGGCTCTTTCAATCCTCCGCAGAAAGTTACCATAAGCGAAATCTTTTAATTTTTGTTAGTGCGAGCATAGTTTCACGTGGAGGTTCTCCGGTTCGCGAAACCATCCAAAATATCAGCCCACAATCAATATTCAAAGATCCTGTTATTCTGACGCCTACAGGCACGATTCGTAGGAATTTTAAAGAAGGAGACGGGGGGATTGCTGAATAATCTGAAAAATTTATTCATTCAGGCGTAAGATTCAGTTTAACAAGACATTTATGATTATGGAAAAGTGCATTTCAATTCCATGCTTTCTGAGTTTGTCAGGATTCATTTTCCTTGAGGATTTATTAATTAAATCCTTCTTTTAAAATGTAACACTCTCCAGCCTTTAGAATTCTCTATGACTACTATCTTCAGTTATCCAATTTTAATTTCTTTTTGTATACCAAATATGTAAATAATTCCTAGCTTTTAAGATTAATAAACACTATATTATATAGACCCTAATGCCCAAGCCCTTTCCATCTTTAAGATCAATGGGCTCTCGCAAATTCAAACCGAGAGCAACCATAGGGTTTATTCTGGTTTTTCTGACTTTAGGCTTTGGGCTTTCTTTAGTTTTTTATCATACGAGCAAAAGGCAGTCCTCTCAGGTTGTTCATCTTAAAAAGAGCACAGCACTAAATGCTAAAAAATTAAGTGATTTAAAAGCTCAAGTTACAAAACGAGTAACGAACCCTTTCGTTCCAGATGAGTGGTGTGAGGCAAGGGATTATATTGATCTTTCCAGTGATCCTGTCTTCGCAGATTTTAATTTATGGATGTCGGATTATCAAAAGGTAATTTGTTTACTGGATGATAATTGCACTAAACATGATCCAAGGAAAATTTTAAAATTTCTAAAGATTGGAGAAAAACTCGCAATCGAGCGAAAAAAAGTTTTTGAAAAGATAATCCGGGGAGACCCCCAAAAAGCAATCTTGATGGCATTACCCCAAGAGATCACCGATGGCTTGCCTGAATCAATTTCCTCCAATCTTGAAAGCTGGAAGAGTGAACGGATAAACTTGGATTCAATCCATGTCTGCTACGACCCCAATCACCCTGAGGGTTTAATCAAACATTGGGCAATTCTCGAAGACGGAAAAAAATATCGTGTTTGGAGTCATGGTAAACGAAAGAAAATACAGACAGTCAGAGGTATAGCATCTTGGGGCATTAGCCTTGGGAAAGATTTTGCTATGTCATCACACTCCTATCGAGATGTCAAAACGCCAAATGGGAAAAATGCAATCGAGTTTGCAGGAAAAACACTAGGCTATGAAAATAATTTTGAGCGGGATCTATTTATCGAAGAAATTGAAAAGGCAGAATCTGAAATTTCGATACTTAAGAAAACTGTCAGCTATCCAATTATGGCTGGTAGTTCTTCGTTATCCGATTATTACAAAAAAAAATATGACCTCGTAAGTACACCAATGACTTGGAAGGCAGCTAAAAGCAGAGCTCGTCAATTGAATGGCAGGCTCGTAGTTATTCAGTCGCAAAGAGAACAGGATTTTGTTTTTAATCAATACAAAGATGGGGCATTGGGCTTCGACCCAAATGGAAACCCAGTTAAATATGGTTGGTTGGGAGCAACTGACAGTATCGATCAAAACGGCTCTAGCTATGATTTAGATACAAATACCACTTCCATTTTTGATCTTAATGCCACAGAGGGGGATTGGAAATGGCTAAGTGGAGAAGATGTTAATCAAACAGGATTTTCCAAATGGGAAGGCGGCACAGAACCAAATGACGCTTTAAATATCGATCGAAACTTTTCCGCAATGGATTGGAATTCTACGGATGGTTTTTGGGTAGATATTAATGGTTCTTACGAACTTCCTTTTCTAGTGGAGTATAATCTTGGAAGTGAGCCTGCTACGATCGATATTCCCATCAAGGGTTTCAGGAAAGTCTTAATTGTACCTGCCCGCTTTCAGGATGAAGGCTGGGGCTATGAAGGTTCTTCGGCACCTTTAACGGATCAGTTTGGAAATACTCTGTATCCTGATCTCCAAAAAAACACCTTTGAGCCGGTCAGTCAGGAAAGTTTAGCCAGGTCAATGGAGCGAGTGGTCGAGTATTTCAGGGAAAATTCTGATGGAGCTTTTAATTTAATTCCCGTTATCTCGCCGACAGTAACCATTCCACTAAACAAATACGACTATGGTCAAAATTGGGCAGAAGGTGAATCAAATCCTTATGATAGTAATGGAGTTTTGATTGGTATTGAGGATCACAAACATGAAGAGTTGCCCGATATAGGGGATGCTGCCATCTTGGCAGCTGCTGAAGTCAGCGAAAAATATGATGTTGCAGAAATAGGTCCAAACGGAGTCGAATTCCTACCAAGTCATTTCTTTTGGGGGATTCAACAGATATCAACCAGTACTTCTTTTGGTTCAGGATATAAAGCTCCACCCTCGGTTACCTTCAAAGGAGGAAATATCGGCGGTCCCAATGGTTTGGTTCATCCTGATTTTTTACCCTGCCAAGCAAGGGCTATTGTAAACGGAAATGGCAATATTACTGGAATCGAAATTCTGGATCCTGGTCAGTATTATTATAGCAATCCCACTGTGTTCATAAACGGTAGTGATATTTTTAACGGAACAGATATAAATGCAACGGCTGGTAATATTGCAGTATCTTGGGTTGCCATTACCACGCATGAACCAGGAGCTGCAGGCTTAGGTTATGTTGGGGGTGCGGGTTCTCATGTTGATGCGGTTGACGGAAATGCTGGTTGGGGAGTAATTGCACATGAGTTGGGTCATAACTTTGGGCTTTTTCATGCCAATCGATTTATTTCCCGAAGCGAAAGACCAAATAGTGATGAAGGGGAACCAATTGATTATGGAAACCCTTATGCAGTAATGGGGAGTGGTTCTGGACACATGACCGTTCCAGCAAAAGTAGCGATGAGAGCCAACGGTTTTGGATATGTTGCTAGCACGACAACAGGATCGGATGTAGCTGATCTTACAACAAGAAATAGATTGCAAACAGCGGTATCCAATAATCTCCACGAAACAGAATCTGACCACAACAACACCTTCAGGATATATCGTCACGATTATAAAGATGCACCTCTTTCCTTGATTGAACAGACTTATGGGGTAAATCTCCCCGAGTCTGTCTTTAATGCCAACCTCATTGATGTGAATAAAATATACGGCATGAAAATTTTAGGAACAGGTGGTGGCGTAAGTGCGGTTTTAGAAACCGATACATCCATTGAAGGTTCACACAACCTTATCATTTCAAAGGGCGGTAAAGGATTTGTGGAAGAACCTCAATTGGAAGTCTTGAATGACACCAATGAAACTATTCTGCGAATCGATGCATCATGGATACGTGTTGCAACAGGCACAGAATCAAGTGAACAGGCAGTGCTTAGAAATGTAAGTGAAGGTTCGGCTCGCGGATTACGCGGTGCGTTGTTGAGAGCTTCACCAATTTCACCAATAGGAGAAGATCTAGAAACAAATATGTTTTTGATGTGGCTTGAGTATCGCAGGGAAGCAAGCGAGTATGGTTTGTCTGTTTTGATTGGGGGAGGAGTGGCAGAAAATTACTGGATCGATATGACCCCAACTAGCAGAGATGACTTTAGTGACGCTTTTCTGATGCCAGGTCAGACTTTCTCGGATTATTCGACAGATACACATATCACCTCGGTTGCGAAAGGTGGGGTTCCGCCGATGGAGTATCTGGATGTAGTGGTACATGTAGGAAGTGTTGCCGAAGGAGAGGCAACAGCACCTTCCATTTCTTTGGATATAAGCAATCAAAATCCTTTCGTTGGAGAGTTTGTGACTGTGACCGCACGGGTGAATGATGGCAACAGTTCCAACTATTCCTACAGTTGGTTCACCAATGAAAAAATGGAAACTTCGCCAGAAACACTCAATCAGCCAACACTTTACAAGTCTTTTTCAGAAGCGGGTGAGTATGTAGTGCGATTAGTAGTCTCAGACATGAAGGGTGGCATATCTTCTAGAAATGTTGTTTTTAAAGTAGGGGACTATGAACAGTCTTCTCACTCGTCTATTTCCGGCACTGTTCGGTCAAGTGACGGATTTATACAGGGAGCAAGGGTCGAGATTTCACCCGCTGAAATCATCGAGCATAAAATATCGGTGACTGGTAATCCTCGTGATTTATTTCTACCTACTGGAACTAATAATCCTCTGAGCTACACCATTGATGGGAATAAGTCTCCCGATTTAATTTTTAATCGTGGAGAAATTCACCGTTTCATTTTTGACGCCAAAGCAGATGAACTCCCTTTGTCATTCTTTGAACATGCAGAGAATGAATTACCAAAAATTCGTCTAAATATGTTGGTCCTTCCTTTTGTCGATATTGTAGGTGATAACTTTATTGCTCCACCTGAGATAAGTTTGGTTGGGGGAAGTGCTCACAGTAGTTACTTCTCCGATCAAGTTGGAACCATAGCGGACTTTCAGAATGGCCTAATTGGAGACGCAGCCAAACCACTGGTTGTGACAAGACCTTATGCGAAAGCACTCCTTTCTGATACCAACATTACTGGTGTCCGTATTCGCCCTACGGAGTTTAATAATCTTGGTCTTTATGTCGCTTATGGAGGAAAAGGGCACCATCGGGAAAACCCGCCCAATGCTACGGTACACCGGACAAGTTTTTGGGAAGACTACAACGATACCAATGCAACAGTTAAAGCGTATGTAGACGGAGTTGGCACGATATCACCAGTCAATGCCTTAAGCTCACTTGGAAGTGTTTGGGAAACAAGAAATATAAATAACCCGACCCCCAAAGTAGTAGTTTGGGGAACGGGCTCGGAACATAATGCCACGGTTGAAACATTTGATGCGTCTAAAAACCAAATAAGTATTGCGATTCATAATCAGGGTGCGGGTTTCGAACCAAATGCGACTATGGCGGTTCTTCATTACCCGCATGATCCTATGGCAATATGGACATTTGATTTGCACGAAAGTCTTTACGACGATGCAACTGAATCGCGCTTCCAACCTTCACCTGCATGGAATCGTGATTTAAATATTGGACTCGTAAATTATTGGAAGTTTGATGAAGAAAACGGAACGACTCTGATTGATAGCGCTCCATCGGGAAATGGTTCAAATATAACGGATGTTTTAGAATTATCTGAATTAAGTCGATCGCAGTGGGGGGTAACGGGTAGATCCGTTCATGTACTGGATTCCTTTTCAAATCCATTGTTATCAGGTATAAGTACTGTAAATGCTAGCAATAGCTACACTTTATCCCTATGGGTAAAACCTGATCAGGTTGATAGCACGATTACTGTAGCCGGTAATGCCATTTCCTATGTTTCCACAACAGACCCACAAACTTTTGCGATAGGGGGCATTTCATTAAATCGGTTGTCGACATCAACTGCTTGGAGCCATATCGCTGTCGTTGCCTTATCGGGTACCGATGGTCATTTTTATATTGATGGCCAAAAATCGAACTCTTTTGCTCCTGGCAATGGAGTTATATTTGATGAGGCTTTTGAAGGTCTCCTAGATGAAGTAAGAGTTTATTCTCGAGTTTTACCCGAAGCACAGATCAGGTACCTGGCAGGTCGCTCCTTCCTTGATATATCAGGAAATAAATATCATGCCGTACCGGTTGGTCCAGACTTTACAATGTCTAGTTCTTCCAATGATGTCGGAAGCAAGACGGATCGCCCACAAGATTCTTCGAGTAACAAAACACCCGGAAAACTGGGAGATAGCTATGCAGGGGAAAATCAGGGAAGGTCTGTTTTTTGGGACGATAATGACAGTTACATAGACCTTAGCACTCATGCATCTGAATTTAAGGGAATCAATCAAGGCTCTATCAGTTTTTGGATCAGAACAAGTGGTATGAATAGTTCGGGAGATGATATAGACCAGACAGTTTTCTGCGCATCGGATGTCGATGATAATCAATCTTTCTTACGAATCATGGTACGTGACATTGGGGTAATGCAGTTGCATGCCGTCAATGATGGTACCGAAGTTTCAAAATTCTACACAGACTCAAATGATAAAATTACCTACGGTGCATCTGCAGCAACTGCAAATGATTGGCATCATGTGGTTTTGGTAGTTGATGATATAAGGTCAGCCTTTTGGATTGATGGCCAATTGGCCACGAGCATGACTTATGGCGAAGGAGCGGGTGACAATCGTGCTTTCTTTTCAGACATTGAAAATATCGATTTTATGGGAATCGGCCTTCATCGGGATGCTAATTTCACTAATTCATTTACAGGAAACCTGGACGATTTTCACATCTACGACCGCCCCCTTGATGCATCTGAAATTTCATACCTCTACGAACTGAGAAAGGGTCGTGAACAAATTCCAAGACTTCAGGCACTGGTAGATGCGGTCGGTACTGTTACTATTTTAAATGAAGGAGTAGGATATAAAGAATTACCTGAAGTCGAATTCTCTTATGGGCAGGATGGTAACAAAACTGTCGACCTTACTTTGATTGGTGATGCATTAAATCCCGATTTCGGGGACATAGTATATGATGATGGTGAATCAATCGTAAAAAGCCGTTATGTTGGCTATACTGGAGATCATCCAAGTGATTGGCGCGAATATGACAGAGCTTTTGGAACTGCTGAACTCAATGGTACTTCTATTGATAAAATTCTTTGGACTAAAGATACCTTTACCGCAAATATTTTACAGTTACCTAATGACAGAAATGTCACCCGTAGATATGTGGAATATGTACAGGAAGGAAATGGTAGCTTTGCAGCACCTAGCGTAGAAGACATGGGAGCACCCGCCGGGTTATTCGGATATACCGCACCACCAGACTTTTTGGTCACCGCTTCTGATTCAGGGAACCCACAGGATGATGCTACTGGTTATTCCCTTTTCTTTCTCGACCGTAATCACTCCGCAGAAATTATATCAAAAGGTAGTGGACTGGTAGACTTTAGTGCGGATGCCGCAGAAGTCGTAAGGATAAGCGGCAAAGGGTTTAGGCCGGAACAAGTGTACAGAATGCCAGTATCCTCGTTTGAGGAAACTCAATTTGATTCACTTACAAATGAAGAATCTGCTTTTGTAACCATTGCTAGCACACAAGTCGAGCAACCATGGCGACTTAATCCAAATAATGGAGGTTCCCTCTTCTACGGTTCCCAGGATCCTAGAAATGGAACAATACTAGCAGAAATACAAAATCAGACATGGCATGAATTTGGGGAAAATAATGAATATTTATTCGGTGATTGGACTCATCAAGCAAATGACGGTGAGCCTCGGGATGTAACTCTCGAATTTAGTGATTATATTTCTAGCATTGAAATTACTGATCAGGGTTACGGGTATTCGGTTCCTGCGGAGGCATTAGCGGTTGGCGGTTATCCGACACCGGAGAATTTACAGAACTGGGTCGATGCAAACCCTGGCGTTGCCATTACCTTTATTGAAGCCGAATTAAATGTGACACAGATCAATGCTACAACAGGTGCTATCCAAAACATTGCTATTGTAAATGGGGGCAGAGGCTATGAAGTGGCCCCAGAAATTATGATTACAGGTGGGGGTGGTCATGGAGCTGTGGCAACCTCAGCAATAGATGAAAATGGGACTATTGTGGCAGTACTCGTAGAGAATGGTGGCCGCGGTTATTTTAATCTTGGTAGTAGTATTTCTACCACCATTGCAGTTGATGGAGGACGAGCCCTTACCGGTAATGAGGAGGATGCTAATGTAACCGTTTTACTTGGTGGGCATCTTCATGGTGTTGGAATTTGTCCCTGTGCTGAGGAGTATCCCAATTGGCCAAATCAGGCCCCCCATGCTCACCTTGATCCTTGGATCGAAATATGGGACAGAAATCGATCTGAAGCCGAAATAGATAGCCGCGGAGATCGTGCGATGGCTGCTGCTAAAGTTCGAAACGGAGTAATTGAAAAAATTGTGGTTGTGAACAGTGGGCGAGGGTATGTCGACCCTGTGATTTATGTGCGGGGTTCTCCACCAAATCGTACGACTGGTTTGGGCCCATACAATACAAACCCAAGTGATTTTTTCAGTTACAATCAAGCGAATGGTTTTAGGGTAAGAATTTGGAGATGTACAAATCTGAGAGAAACCAAAGATGGATCAATCGAAATTTGTGGTCACACCCAAGGCGGAAATTACCCCCCAGAAGTTTGTCCGGGAGAAACGGATGATAGCTTTACTGCCACTATGGAAGCCACGCCTGAAGCTATAAACGCATGGAGGATTGATAGACATAAAGATTGTACACATGATGGATATCCAGCGGTATCCCATTTAGGGGTAAATTTTCAGAGCCGAGTCTGTTCTGGTACAAAAGCCAATTATGTTTTGCTCAACGATCCCTATCGTGTACCTTATGAAAATTGGACGGTTTTTGATGCCAATTTAACCGCCTTGGTTTCAAATGGTAAAATTTCCGAAATAAAAGTCGAAAATGGTGGACAAATGTATGTTGCCAGTGATGTTCGGGTAGCGGGGACGGGCTCAGGAGTAGATATAATTCCAATATATGATGAAGACGGTTTTAATACCCAGATCATTTTTGATGACCCAAACCTGCGTAATCTTGAGACAGATTACATTCCCAGGCCGATGGGGGCAGGCCAGGGTTTTCAGGAAAGACCATGGTCCTTAGATGATAGCTTTGTTCCGACGAATGGCTTGAGGGAAGCACCTACCCTGCATCACTATATACCTCTTGTGGATGATTTTGATGAACAGGTAGCTGTTTTTGAAGCGGATTTTCCCTTTTACAGGAATCCGGTATTGGAGAGTGCACACGGGGACCGAGTCTCTGAAGTGCGTATTAATGAATCGGGTAGTTTCAATGCAAACACTCCGATTACGATCAACCTTGATTTTGACGGCAACCATCGGCCGGATCTTAATTTAGATGGGCAACCTGACTTTGTTCCAGCTTCTGTCGATGTTACCGTCACGACGGGATTGAGTGGTTTTATACTGGACGAAAACGGAACTTTTGAGGAAACACACGATGTAAATGGTGACGATGTGGATGACGCCAGATGGCGGAGCCTCTTTGTGGAGGAACCTTCCGTAAATTTGGTTCCTCAAATTGCAGGCATTACAACACATCAGGCTGAGAATGAGTCCGATTTCTTTAGGTTAAATGGATTGGTGGATTATGACGCTAACCATAATTTAAGTTACTTTGATCTGCATGTTGATCACCGACTGCCGCACAATTTCTTTTATGGCTTGAGTCCAAATATAGCGCAAAATACTTCCGGTATGGGTGGTAGTATAACGATAATGGAAGGCTTGCCTGATGCAACGTCGCTACCAGGAAGTAAGTCCGTGTATACTGATCAGCATGGCTTTTACTCGTTATCCGGATTAAGCCCCGGGCTTTATAATGTATCTGTTTTTATGGAGGATAAGGACTTTCAGGAAAGCACCTTCAGGCCGGATGCGAATTCTACGCATGTAACACAGGTGCTTTATGTTCCAGGTTTGCCTACCTTAATCCTGGAATCTGATCAGAGAGGAAAAGGCACAAGTAGAATGATCTGGAGCAAGGAATCGAGAGAGCTTGCACGACCTGCCAGAACAATGACATTAACAGAAGCAGAAAAGATATTGGAGGGTATCGGGGCTGGCTTTAGAACAGAACCACAGCTTGTCATTATACCTCACCCAGAAAATACCAGTACCGGGCAACCAAAGTTGGATGTGGATGTATTAATTGATGGGTCGCTCGAAATTACAATTTTGGATGATTTCAACACATCAAAATTTAATACAAATGAACGATTCATGGTTACTTATTCCTCAAGTATTTCTGGTGTAGATTTCCGAGAAGATTACATTTTCTCGGAGAGTGATGGGGACGGGTGGTCAGGATCAGGCTCAGCTTTGGATTACGGACAAGAACGTCTGGTTATTTTTCCTAATGATGCAAATGGAACCAATCCCGTGGAAGTGCCTCTGTCATCCGAACTGACTGGCAAGCAATCGTTCACTTTTGAGGCTAGGGCTTATGAACAAAATGGCACCCTCAGAGATTCATCAAATGTATCTTGGCAGTTACTTTCCGATTTTAATGCCACAGAAGGAAATAATTCAAAGCTAGGAACCTTGAGTAATCTAGTTGGAAGTTCGACGGATTTAACATTATTTTCTAAATTACAACGAGGTCGAGTTAATCGGGTTAAAATCTTAGCATCTGGGTCTGGGTATTCAGTTGGCTCAAAGATTGAACTATTTGGAGAGGGTGTAGACTTTATGGCAACAATTGCTAAGGTGGACTCAAATGGAGGAATCACGGATTTGATTATTTCGAATAGGGGTTCAGGATATACCACCCAAGCAAATTTCACTATAGAAGATATCGGAGGTTCAAATGCGGTCCTTCAGGCAGTTTTAGGAGGAGGAGAAATTGTATTGCAGGCAACACTTGGAACGCTTTCTTCAAGAGTGCGAGTTTTAGCCTCAAAACGTACAGAACTTACTGAAGAAGAAAAATGGCTGGATTTATTTCTAGATACCATAGAAGACAGAAATGCCTCTTGGTGGAATGATCTTCAATACGATCTTGATTTAGATGGGCTTACAAATCTTAATGAATTCAATATCGGAACTCACCCAAGTATGGCAGACACAGACGGGGATGGGCTCACTGATTTTAATGAAACTACTGTGAGGACAAACCCGCTTTCCCGAGATACGGATGGAGATGGATTATTTGATGGCAATGAATCAATCATAGGCACCAACCCACTACACCCTGACACTGATCGGGATGGATACACAGATTATGAAGAATACATTAGCCCTAATTTGGATCCATTAAATCCGGATTCACTTGTAAACTTATCGGGTGTATTATCGGGGAGTAGTGCTTTCAGTGGAGATCTTTATCTAAAATTAGAAGTTGGAGCTATGGATAGTAATGTAACTCCCAATATTGCCATCAAATTGTATGAAAATAACGAGAGTTTTGTTAAGCTTGCAAGTAACCAATTACCCCAACAATTTCAATACGCCAATTTACTTGCCGGAAAGTATTATCGCCTTAGTGGCTACATAGATATCAACGGCAACCAGGCCTTGGATTCAGGGGAAATTTATCATGAATGGGAAGGTCTATTGGATACGAATAATGCTGATGTAGAATTATTGTTTCGAAATGTAGTCCCAGATATTAATTTCCTTGATCAATATGATGAACTGATTCAACTGGCCAAAGGAGAGAGTTTTCAGTTGTCTTTGTTGGCAACTGATTACCCTGATGACAACTGGACTAGCCCTCTTATTGTGAATGGGCCTCCTGTAAGCCGAAGTATAGTTTTGACAGGAAGTGCGTTGGATGTTCTTCAAATTGCTAATAACCAGGCAACTGTTGATATCGCAGCAAAGTTTGGCACTTACTCATTATTTTTTACGGCATATGATTTATTGGAAACTGCGTCCGTGCCTTTAGAGAGACAAATCGTTATCACTGACAAGGCGGATCCAGTAATTTCCGTTCAAAGCAATCCGTATCCTTGGCCTTTAGGTACAGCATGGGATCCAGTGGGTTTATACAGTGCAACGGATGATCCCGATGGAAATATAACTTCTGATGTTAGAGTAAATGGCTTGGTTGATTATCAAACTATTGGGCAGTACCCAATTTCTCTTTATGTCGAAGATTCCTTTGGAAGGTCAACCACCAAGGTAATAACTATCGAAGTCGCTGATCTCTCTCCTCCAGTTATTCGTTTTTATGAAGATGAACCAACAATCAGCTGGCTTCTCGGTCAACCGTTTACATTACCTGAAAATTATGTAACTGCCTCGGATAATGTGGATGGTGATATGACCGCACAAATTGAAGTTTCTGGCTTAGATCAGCTAGACGAGAATACAGAGTCTAACCAAACAATCTATTTCAGTGCCTCGGATTTGGCAGGAAACCGAGTGGAAAATCAGGCGCTTACTATTTCTTTTCAACCTTCAACCTTTACATTAAGTGGCCTAGCAATCGATGGTTATCTAAGTGGTTCGCTTGTTGAATTTAAAGCGACAAATTCAGAGGCAAGTAATTTAAATATCACGGCAGTAACGGATGAGAATGGTAGCTTCAACTTAGCCTTTTTAGAGGAAGACTTTTTATTGATTGATACAAATAAAAATAATGTCATAGATCCTGAGGAAGGCAGTATAGTTGTCTCGGGTGGAGTAGATACCACTACAACTCGTTCCTTTGGCGGAGTTTTATCCGCAGATGCAAATTCAAGCATAGTAAGCCCACTTACCACTATCCTGAGCGAAATGGTAAAGAGCGGACTCGTAAAGAGTGAGGCGCAGGTTCAATTAGCGGAATCTTTTGGTTATTCCACTTCACTTGATATCACAACTTATGATCCCATAGCAGCGGCGAAGTCAGGTGATTCCAACACGGTAGCTATTCTTCAAGCTAATGCATTGGTGGTGAATACGATTAAGCAAATAACTGCTATGTCTGAGTATTCTAAATTAGATTCAGATGCGTCTGCAATTGCGATGGAAATTGCAGGTAATATGGGTGACTTGATTAAAGATGGAGCTCTATTAAAAGATTCTCTACAAACCTCTACAACCTTGGAGGATTTAATTGAGAAAACATATAATGTCATCGATCGGTCGAGTAGTTTATCAGATGAAGATATGTCCTCTTTTGTATCAGTATTGGAAAATTCAAATGCGGTCCTTGCAGACAGTGAACTTGGAAATTACGCGCCAGGTGAGATGCTTAAAAAATTATCCCAGAAACAAATTGCTGTTGAAGAAGAGGTGATCGAGGGCATCAGTCTAGTAAGCCAAGGTACCATGGAACTTAGTACATTGCAGAACAATGCACAAGTTGCTAGCTTGCAGGATTTGGCTGAACAGATTTTGACAGTTAATAATTTCAGTCCAGAAGGAAAAAGCTTTATGGAGGCTTTGGGCAAGAGCAGCTTTCAAATGGGTGAAGTTGTTTTACAATTAGATATTTCAGACGCAGATGGCGATACGGTGTCAGTTTCAGTAGTAGATGAGAGTGATGCTCTCGATGTGGATGGCGATAATTTAGCACCTTTGGGAGTTAATAACAGCTATCAGTTGGTTGTTCTTGATGCTTTAGATTTAGAAACTTTACTTATTGAAAATGCCACTTTAACCTTAAGTCTCAAGTTGGATGATGGGAATGGAAAAACAACTGTCATACAAGGAGCCATAACGAAATCCGATAGTTTAGAAAATATTGGTGATGCAACTCAAAGAGTAAATACAAACGACTATTCCCTTCTTGATGCTGTGCAAAGTCAAGAAACGTCCTGGTACAGATCTTCTTGGTTTGGTGATTTTTATCCGGGCAAGGATGGTTGGTTATATCATGCCACTTTGGGATGGCTTTACTTGCATTCATCCGGAAAAAATGGGTTTTGGATTTGGGACTCTTATTACGATGCCTGGTGGTGGTCATCAAGGGCTCAAAATATCTTCCCTTACTTTTATGTATATGGAGAAGGGCAAAAAATGACGGGCTGGGGAAAATTTGAAAACCTTGACTCTCAAACCCGTGTTTATGAATATTTCAATAAAGTTTGGAAAGAAAGATGAATATTGTACACAGATTTAAAGTAGCGTGCTTGCCACTGATTATTTTGCAGCTTTTGGTTGCGAAGTTCGGTTTTGGTCAAGCAGACCTTCGCATCGATTTTGATCCTTCTGTTTTAAACCTTAATTCCGTACAAGTTGGCTCCTATTTTTCCATTCAGGGAGCGGTATCTTTAGATGTAAACTCATCAACAGTTCCTGCAGGTGAGACTATAGTGGCAACGATCCAGTTTATTGACCCTGATGGGTTGATTATAGATTCTCATACACAGACCTGGAATGGCTTTCCGGAGAACGGAAATCCAGGGAATCTTGATAATGATACGACAACCCTCCAACAAGTCCTTTTTCAGGTTCCTTGGTCCGAAGCAGCCAAATGGGGGACAACTGAGCAGTGGCAGGTCGTAGCTCGTGTCACAGGCGCTGCTTTGGAAAGTGATCTGACAGACAATGTAGTAGATCATAGTTTTGGATTACAAATACCCAACCTCGTCATGGCAGACGCTAATGTGACTGGCACAACTTTTTTACCCAATGCAGATGTCGTAGTCAGTGCTAGAGTCAGCAACCTGAGTAGCGTTCAAACTCAAAACGGTGTTTTCTTTCCTGTGGAAGCTAGATTATTCGAAGGAAGCATAACGGCAGCAACTGGCCCTATTGATCGTAATGTTTTGGACCGCGAACGCTTAATTATTCCATTTGCCGATCAGGGAATAACACCCACGCTTCTCGCCAATGATTCGATATCATTTAATCTTCCGCCCCTTCGATTACCCGCAGATGCCGAAGGAAATTATACAATCCAAGTAATTGTAGACCCCAATGATATGCAACCACTAGGTTCTATTTTGGCCGAGTCTGAGGAAAGTACAGACAATCATCTTTTGATCAATTTTTCGATTACTGACGGCTTGCCCAATCTACAAGTCAACCCCGAGAGTTTTACTGGCGAGGTTGGTACATTCAGGGGACTAGAGCCTGTTCGAATAGGTTTCACAATCCGCAATGATAGCAACTTTGCAGTGGAACCGAGTGATAATTTTACCGCACAGGTGCTACTTTCAGACGATCTCATATTTAATCCTAATGACTTTATCCTTCGTGAATTTGATTTAGGGGGTAATGCTTTAGGTGCGGAGCTTTTGCCAAACGAAACGATTCAGTTGGATTGGATTCAGCAAATGCCTGACAATTTTGAGGGAGATTATTACTTGCTTTTGCATATCACCGAGACGGGACAGGTATTTCCCCTACAACCTACTCCGGTAATATCCCTTAATTCGAAAAACGAAGGACAAATTAAAATAGCTGATTATGACGAAAATAGTTCCAGCACAGAAATAATTAATCAAATCTTAGATTTAAGAGAACAAATAACTGTTTTAGCAGAAATTGGGCTTCAGTATAACGGGAATGTGGGGGGAGAGATTGCCCAATTGCAAGGTCAAATAGATGTCTTAGTCGTTGAACTTGGTTATGCTGTCAAGACTCCTCCTCGTGATAGACCAAATACAAGTAATGATGGAAGGTGGTTAGTATATGAAACAAGTGATTACCGTGGAATTCAACAGATATTCCTAGTTAATGTTTTCGCTCAGAGAAATACTAACCAGAATGCGGTTCTTATTTCAAGATCACTGGATAATCCAAATGTGGGAGGAAATGCGAATAGTCTAAGAGCAAGAATTAGCGCAGATGGATCTTTTGTGGCATTTCATTCACGTGCTAATGATCTAGTCACAGGGGATAATAATGATGTTGAAGATATATTTATCTATTCCACTTATGATAATCGACTCATTCGGTTAACTAACCCAATAACTGGAGAAGAAGGCGATGCTGCAAGTTACTATCCGGATATTAATGAGGACGGATCGGTGATTACATTTGAATCAAGGGCATCAAATCTTACCACAGGAACTTCTTTTTCAAATGGTAAAAGGCAGATCTACCTGTGGCACCGAAAAGTTAATACTACAGATACTGTAAGGCTCATAACTAATGGTAATGGAAATAGTCATACGCCTACGATAAGTAATGATGGTCGCTTCATTGCATTTGCATCAGATGCCAGTAACCTGCTTCCAAATGTATCTGATGATAGTAATAATCTTAGGGATATATTCGTTTTTGATGCAGATGCGAATGAAACAAAACGAGTTAACCTAACCAAATTAAATCAAGAGACAATTGGAGGTTTATCTAATCAGCCCGTTATTAGTGGAAATGGAAACTATATAGCGTTTCGATCGGAAGCAACAAACATGCTCTTTCAGGGAGGAATTACTGAAATAGTTGTAGAGAGGGGAGGTGCTGGGTATTTTGGGAATCCAACTCTAGAAATTAAAGATCTTGATGGGTTAGGAGAGGGAGCAAATATAGTTATTAAGGAAAGTGGCATCAATGATTATGGCCAAATAAGACCTGATGGTATAGATTTAATACTAGCGGGTAAAAATTATCGAAACCCGGTTGTTAGTATTGTCCCTGACTCAAATTTCCCTCCTGTACAAACTGCAATTCTTAAAGCCCAATTAGTTAATACGGATGGCGAGGTTTATAGATTACAAAACCCATTTATTACTAGTGGTACTTTGGAAAATTGGGTACGGGTTAGTGAGAGTGCAGATGGGGTAGGGGGGGACATGCCAAGTAGGGAACCTTCGATTAATTACGATGGTAGTGTCGTGGTATATTCGACCCAGGCATCCAACTTTCTGGAAAATAATATTACAAGAGAGGATGGACAGGTATATTACAATCGTCCGGTAAGACAGGCACAAGCACGAGCAATTTTGGTTGGAGGTATTGGTGAAATTGAGGTGAATAATGCTGGTTCTGGTTATCAAAATGGCTTTCTTCAAATCGATGATTTGTCAGGCTTAGGAAGGGGTGCAAGCGCAAGCTACACCGTTGATTCTTTCGGGCGAATATCATCCATTACTGTCGTAAATCCAGGTACGAATTATAATTTGGAAACTACTTTGGTTGGAATTGACAACCCTCGTGGGGGCTCTGGATTTGTGGCCGGTGACATTCGATTTGCGAAAGAAAGCGGACGAGCAAACAACCGTACGGGCGGAGGGCGGATACATCAAATTGTAATGACTGACCATGGTATGGGTTACCAGTTTGCTGATGATTCGAACGAATCAATAAATTCTTTGTTGTTAATTGATGGCGATGGTGTTGACACAGACCAAGACGGAAACGCAGATGCCCAAATAAATCCCGAGAAGATATATGTTGATACACAATCCGGAGCAATTTTCCTAAAGCAAACATACTCAATTGAAGTATTGTCCGCTAACAGTTTGCCTGGCACAACCCTTACAATCTCAGATGCCAACGATTCTGTTACTATAAATTTTACCAATAATCTAACAGCCACCTCTCCACTCAATAGTATTGCGGTTACTGACGACAATCTTACATCTTTTCGTAATCAGATTATAACCATAATAGAAAATACTTGGGGGAATACTTCAGGTAGTATTTCGATCGGTCCTTCGATTGAAAAAAACGCAACAGGAGGTACTAGTTTTTCGTTAACAGCTCTTTCTGGAAAAGTTACAGTAAGCAATCCATCTTCCATCCAAGTAATTCCCGAAACCAATCTGCTTTTTAGTGGTGCTGGCTTTTCTCGGGCATCGCCCACATTTTCTTCTCCACCCATTATTCATGGATTTTCAGAAATTGCTTCTACTGTAACAGCTTTTGACTTAGGAAATGGTAGAAATGGGCTTGCATACCAAGAAGATGTAGAGACCGATGATATTTATTTATTCGAAGAGTTATCACCTGGACAGTTCAAGCGTGAGAGAATAAGTCGGAGTAGTTTTGGTTTCCCAGTAAATTATCGTCCATCTGTTTTGGTGAATATGCCAAGTAATCGATTCCCAGCAATTAGTGGGAATGGTCGCCACATTTACTTTAGTTCGGATGCATCCGATGAAGGAGGGCTGGTATTTGATAACACAAACCAAAAACCCAAGGATAACAATAATGGTCGGGATATCTATTATTTTGACCGAAAAACCACTGCCTTGCCCGCACCTGTTCTGACAATTGATTTACTTTTCCCCGATAATTCTCTGTCACATAGCTTCGCTCCAAATTCTCAAATCCCAATTGTTGTTCAAGTTGAATATGAGGGAAATGATTTAGGAAGAGTGGATCTATTTGTTAACTCTAATAATGCACTTTCTTTAAGCGAATTTTTACCTACATTCGGGTCAAATAGATTCTCCGGAATCTACACATCTCCCTCTAAAGGAAAATTATCAATGCAAGCTGTTGCAATTGATACAAATGGTAATCAGTTAGGGTCAAGTCATATTTCGATTATAGACATTAAGGAGTCTGATGGTACAGAGCCGCCACAGTTATCACTCGCACCCTCTATTTTTCAAACAGCTACGGATGTATCTCGGTTGCCATTTTCTGTTTCAGGTGTTGACCCTGGAGGCTTTATAATGGGTGTTCAATATTTCGTAAATGGACTTCCTTACGGGGATGAAATTCTTAATTCGATTGACTCTGCATCTTCTGTACCAAATTTTTCTACTAGCATTGATTTTAATAGTTCTGGGGTTAATAGCATATTTGCAATAGGTCGTGATAATTCTGGATTTTATGTTTCAACAGATATTATAAATATTCCTGTTACTGAAGGCGTGAATCCGCCCACCTTATCTATGGTAAGTGGCTTTAAAAGTTACGACCTTTCTTCACCTATTGATGTAAATTTCACCTTCAACAACAATGGGCAGATTGCTTCCTTGGAATTATTTAAACCGGTTGGTAAAAACTTCGTGACATCGCCGCAAGTTCAAATATTTGGTGCTGGTTCAGGGGCAAAGATTACTGCGGATGTAGATGACGATCCTCAATCAATAACTTATGGGATGGTAACTGATCTAATAGTTGATAATCAGGGTTCAGGCTATGATTCAAAAACCAAAATAAGACTTGTACCCGTCGTAAGAGCTATTGGATTTGGAACCCCTGCTGAAATCACATTAAATACAACTACGGACATAAATGGCACTAACATACCCACCTCTGTTGGCATTCGAAGAAATGCCGATCAATCTCCTATTGTAGGGAGCGGATATGTAAATAGCCCTCGTTTAGTAATTCCTCCATTCGCTGGCCTAACAAGACTTCCTCGTTTGCCGCTTTCACTAGTCGACGGTGGTACTTCTGGTGTCGACCCTTCTATCTTTCCAATTACTTTAAATAATCCTAATATAACAAGTGCAGTTTTACTTGGAGGTTTCACTCAATCTAGTATTTTCTTCGAATTCTCTACTCCGGATCCAGAGAAAATTCAATCAGTATCTCTTATGGTAGACGGAAGAGAAGTAGATTCTAAAACCAAGGCTCCATTTTCTTTTACTTGGATACCGGATGAGGCAAAAGAGCATCAAGTTTATGCAGTGGCTCAGGATTATATTGGAAACGTAATTATGACAGAACAAACGTACATATCTATAAGTCAATTCTCTGGAGGTGGAGTCGAAACTTCTTTTGATATGGGGCAAAATCTTATTTTACCGACCAACGCATCTGTATTTTTGAATGGAGAAGCAAGTTCTGAATTTGGGGTTGTAGAAGTTGAGTTTTACATGGACGGAAGATCACTTGGTAAAGTATTTTCAGATGGAAATAAAAGTACATTTTTTAAAGAAGTAAGCCTGTCAGGTTTTTCACAGGGAACTTATGAGATATCAATGGTAGCAAGAGATATCGCTGGCAATGAATCAAGTTCCTTTTCTCCTGCTACAACAATGATTGCTTCCAGGCAAAACTTACTTTTAACCGTCGTGCCATCGAGTCAAGGATCTGTGAATGAATCACTGCAACTACTGTACCCCAACACATCGAGTCCGGTTAGTTTCTCAACGCAATCAACCATCCCTATTATAGTTGATTTTAACAAATCGGTACAGTCAGGTGGCTTGAATTATGCAGTTGTATTTTTAGATGGACGCCCGACAACTGGGGTTATGTCTCAACATGAGGTTCCTGATTCCATGAACCCCCAATTAAACGATTACATTACTAATAGATTTACTTATTCAATTAATCCTAACTCTACTTCGGTGGGTAAACATTTTATACAAGTCGTTTTGTTTGATGTAGATTCTGGTAGTCCTGTTGCTCAGACGGATCACATTGAAATAGAGGTAACGGATTATGCTCAATTATCACCAGTTATCACTTTACAGGAAATTCCTGAAGATTTTAAACATGTTACAAATACATCTTCGGTTGTTTTTAGTGTTACAGCTGAGGACTTAGATGCCTCGGTTCAGTATGTTCAGTTTTATGTTAACGGGGAGATTCATGGAAAACCAATATCAAGAGCATCATTGCTTTCACAGGATAAATCTAAATATCTCCTGTACTTTGAACCAAAAGAAAAAGGAAGCCATTCGATACATGCCGTCACATCTGACACTAGTGGTAATAGGGTGGCAACCTTAATTCAAAGCATTCTGGTAACGGATGGCTCAACCCCTAGTAAAGTGCAATTTGACGATTTATTAAAAAACCATGAGATTTTCTTTGATGATTTGAATGTATTATTTGATTCACAAGGAGGAGTTCTTCAAATTAATGGCTTAAATCTAGATCAAAGGTACACAGCCGAACCAGATATAAGGGTAAAAGGTGTAGGCTCCGGTTTAGAAATTAGTGCTAAATTGGATTCAAACGGAAGTGTTCAACTACTAACCATTGATTCACCAGGTATTGGCTACGATATTGGAAATTCATCGATTACCTTTATTCCATCTCGGCGAGTTGTCAGGAAAGGCACACCCGCTCAAGTCATATCGACATGGATGGATTATTCTCCTGGTGGGCCACCCAGTGAAGTTGCCGAAAACATAGCAACAATGGTGATTCAACAGCAGGAATTGCAATTACAAAACAATAACGATCGTTTGTTGAATGATGTAAATGCTACGAATTTTGGCTTCTTTGGTTTTTTCGGTGGACTACCTTCAAGCTATTTTATTACAGAAGATTGGGAAACAACTTACAGTCTTAAACGAACCTTTGATGGTAGCTTGATGCAAGGAGAGGGATATGTTGTTTCGCCCAAATTTACGCCACCTATCGTTATAGATGATGGCAATGGCAGAAGGCTAATTGATCGCCTGACACTTACCGCACCGGTTAATGGTACAAGTTCAGTAGAAGATTTCACATTTGTAAAAGAAGGTGCTTTTGCAAAAGCAAGATTAACGGGAGGATTTACTCGAGCCCCTATTTATATTCAGGCTTTGCCACTAGAATACGACAATAATATTGAAAGTGTATCCCTAATGGTAAATGGAGTAATCGATGAAGAAAACAGATTAACAGATCCACCTTATAATTTCACCTGGATTGCGCTAGATCCTGAGGACTATCTCTTATCATTCGTCGTAAAAGATTTCGACGGAAATGTCTACACTTCTCCTTCTCAAACGCTTTCGATAAAAGAGTATTTTGGCAGTGGAATCGGCAGTAAATTTTATGGATCGTTGGCAAGCGAAATTCAGATCGGTTCAGAATCAATCTACAGCGTTCAAGCATCCTCGGAATTTGGCGTAGCAGAAGTAGAGTTTTACTTAGATGGGGAATCTTTAGGTTATGGATCACCAGTAGGCTCTGGAGTTTATAACCTTATCGTAAACTTTAAAAATTTAACTCAAGGTGCTCACTTTTTGTCCTATGTTGCTCGTGACTATAAAGGAAATGAATCAGGAACCTTCAATGCTAGTACAACTAATTTACCTGAATTTAAAAATAAGGAAGTTATAGTGGTTTCTTCATCCGAACAAGATCCTCCCCAGTCATTTGTTTACCCCAAAACGGCACTACCAGATCAGGTTTCGTATAGGTTTTGGCGGGGTCAGCAAGAAGTCATTATTATGATCGAGGCTCTAGCTGATCCAGATGGTTTTATTGAAGAAATATTTCTTTTCTCAGATGGTGAAATGCTACAGACTTCTGATGGCAACTACTCGATATCTCCGTTTCCAAACTCGTCTAATCTTTCACAGAACTTGTACGCTTTTAAGTTTATTCCCGAAAAATTAGGAATTTTTGAGCTAAAGGCAATGGTCAAAGATAATTTTGGGACACAAAAATTCTCTGAGAATACAATTTTAGTAGAAATATTACCTTCCAGTGCTCAGTCACCAAAAGTAAACCTTATTTCACCAATCCCTGATACCGTTATCACTAATAGTTCGATTATACGTTTTGAAGCTAATGCTACAGACCCAGACGGTACGATGGAAAGTGTCCAATTTTATGTTAACGGCTTGAAGCATGGAACAGAATTACTTTTTGATAAATCTTACAGTGAAAGTAATTTCCCTTACGGCGTTAATTGGTCACCTCCGAGCAGTGGGATTTATACCATCCATGCGGTTGCAAAAGATAATGATGGGAATGAGGTTCTTAGTGACTACATTTCTGTAAATGTAGCAAGCGGAAATGATTTAATTCCCATAATTGACTTTGAAGATTTGAGCGAACAATACACGCCAAATCAAACAATTTTTCTCTCTGCGCAAGTCACAGACGCTTCCTTGGGTAGTAATCAAAATAAGGGAATTGTAGAGGAGGTGATTTTTTATGCAAATGGTTCTGTTGTTGAGCGAATCACGCAACAACCCTTTTTTGCACGATGGATGCCCGTAGAAAATGGTTTATACGAGGTTTACGCTACCGCTCAGGATAATGAGGGGAATGTTGCCATTTCAAATATTCAAAATGTAAGGATAATTAATGAAACCTCTTTAAATGAAACACCTGCATTAGGGTCATTAAACCCAAGTGTTTCTGGATCTGTAGTCGAAATTAAAACAGAAACCTTTAGAAGAAACTCACAAATAAATACCGAACGAACAGTAATAACTGGTTTATCTACTAAGTTTCTTAATCAGCTAGGTACTGGTCAAAAAATAAGATTTTCTAACGGAAAAGTTAAAAGTGTAAATACTTACGAAATTTTTTCTATAGAAGGTGATGATAAACTTATATTAACCAAAGAAATTGAACCAGAAGATAAGGCTTTAATTTCGTCTTGGTCATCTTTGGAAATTGTACCGTTGTATAGAGCAGGTTCCTGGATTTCTTTAAATCTTGGGCGTGATGTAGAGGATTCCAGTTTTCAATATGTAGATTTTTATGTTGATGGTACCTTGATGAGTAGAGACGATAATTGGCCTTTTTCTGGACTTTTCATTCCGTCTAAGGAAGGAAACTACACGCTTGCTACCATTTCAGTTTCTGCAAATGGAGCTCAAAACTTATATACTGAAAGAATCGAAGTTTTACCGAAAGAAGGTTTATTACCTGATGGTAGTACTAGCATACATCCTCTTTTGACGCGAAGCGGTTCCACAACTATTGGTTCCGAGTTAATTGTAACCGCAAATTATGATGATTTGGATGATGGGATGAATCGCGTCGAATTTTACTTAAATGGGACGTTGGCATATGTGGATCGAGAGAAGCCTTTTTTCTACAAGTTCAAACCACAAACTGACGGATCAATTTTAACAACTGATCGAGCTTGGGAAGTCACAGCTGTAGGTATTGATAATGCAGGAAATAGAATATCATTAACACAATCAGGGAATGTACAAGGTTCTGTTATTCTTCCAGTTGCCGAGGTGAAATCGCCTTCTGAAAATGAAGAGTTCTCGGCGGGACAAGCTATAAAAATTAGGGTTGATGTAAAAGGTAGTAATATGGAAAACTTGCTAGGTATCAATTCGATGGTTACCCCCAACCCGAATATTTCACTTACTCCAAGAAGGATGAACATAATGGCAAACGGGGTCATTATTGGAATAGCTATTGAGAGCTCATGGGGTAGTGGAATATTTATGACGGATTGGATTTGTGACCTCGATTTTACTGGTCCTTCTGGAGAAGTGGAGTTAATTGGCTCGATTGTTTTGAATGATGAGCAAATTGATGGCTTATCATTTACGCCAACGATAATTTCGGATGTAGTAAATATTAAATTGACAGAACCAAACATTACTGGAGATACGAAGGCGGGAGTTAATCAAGTGTATCAAGATCTATTGGGAGAAAATCCGTCGGAGCAGGAAGTAAATTTAGCTCTGTCTGAAGAAATCGGAGATTCAGAAGAATATTTATTCGATAACGATGATTTCTTGAGGTGGGCTGCCCATCTTTCAGAAAGAGAAGTCTTTCAAAATATGGTAGATTCGATTGCAGGTTACAAAATAATGATAGGAAACTTCCCTGATTATTTAAAAATAAGCGATATCATGGATACCTATTCAGCAATTCCCAACTATGGACAGGATGGTAGTTTAGATGGGGACGGAGACGGCTTTTCTCTTCGTCAAGAAAACTTATTTCAAACGAGTGATCAAGATGCAACCGATTACCCAAGCAGTGCTTTTAGTATGGGCTCTTTTGTGGATGATATTCTTTCATCAAGTGATTACACCGATATTCATGGAGAAGTTCCAGTGATGACTCCACCACCCAATGGAGTTGACCGATTCACTAATTACGAAAAAAATCGTAGGGATTTTGTGCGAATTATTTTTCAGAATAAATATGGTACTGCTCCAACCATCCAGCAAGAAACACAAGGGTCATACAGAATCTCGGTCTTCGATCCTGAATCCAAAGAGGCACAAAAGGATCAGCAATTAATGATGATGCAGCAGTTATCTATGTATTCTAATTTTGGAGCTGGAGGTTTAGGCGGAGGGCAAGGAGGTGGAAACATAAACCCATTTGCATCTTTACTAGGAAATACAAATAATCAAAATACGCAACAAACCGCTCCAACCTTTCGCAATGGGGAGCCAGCAGTTTTATTTGTGGTCAATATGATTGCTGAGGAGACAATCAATAATTTGGATATGATTTGGGGAGCCCCCTCCAAAAGAGATTATTACAAAACAGCTGCTTTGATTGCAAGTTTGTGGCAGGACAATATGGGAATACTTTCAGATAAATTAATTTCCGAATTTCATGGGAAAAGCACCGAACAGATAATATCTGAACTCATGAAAGATTCACGCTATCATAGTCGTTTTGGAGGTCTTTCAATTACCAGACACGCTACTGAAGTACAATCAGTACCTGGTTGGAAATGGTTGCATTGGTTGGGGCATTTTAACGATGAAAAATTTCCCTGGATATATCATTCAGGCTTAGGTTGGATATATGTACATGGACCTAATGATGAGCAAACATGGTTTTATTTACAGAACGGAGGTTGGCTTGGAACATCGAAAAGCATTTGGGAAAGTATGAATGAATCCTCACAATATCTTTGGCTCTATGAACAAAATAATTCGAGATGGGTTGCTTATTACCTTGAGCAACCAGGAGGCAATTTATTTTGGGATCCTCAGACTCAAAATTATTTCAGATACAAATAAGAATTTCCCGAGTTGAATTTCTTACATTTGACTCACTCTATAGATCTTCATAATGGTGGTGTTTCGAAAGCTGTTATTGATCTATCTAGTATGCTGCAACAATTAGGTGCATCATCTACCATTAGCAAGAACCCTAATGAAGCTTTCTTTGGTAATACAATTATTGCCCATGGTTTGTGGCAATGGCCGGGCGTGGTTGCGCATCAAAATTGGCAAAAAATGCAAACGCCGTACATCGTATTTCCCCATGGTATGCTTGATCCCTGGTTTAAGAAAACTTACCCGCTTAAGCACATAAAAAAACAATTGTATTGGTGGTGGCGACAGGGAAAAATTTTAAAGAATGCACGGGCGGTGTGTTTTACTACAGAAGAAGAAAGACAACTTGCTCAAAATACATTTTGGCCCTATCGCTGTAATGAAGTGGTAACGGGTCTGGGAGTGTTGCCTCCTCCGGGGTCTACTGAAAAACAAAAGGCAGTTTTTCAAAAATATTTTCCAGTAACCAAAGACAAGAATTGTCTCCTCTATATGGGAAGAATTCACCCAAAAAAAGGTTTGGATTTATTACTTCATTCCTTCTCACAAATACATAATCGAAAGGCCCTACTGGTGATTGCAGCCCCAATCGATCCTAAAGATAAATACTACAAGAGGCTTCGACATCAATCGAAAGATTTGGGAGATAAGGTATTGTGGACTGGTATGCTTGAGGATGACTTGAAATGGGGGGCACTGCGCACAGCCGAGGCTTTGATCTTACCATCTCACCAGGAAAATTATGGTATGGTTGTAGCTGAGGCATGTTCCGTGGGAACCCCTGTACTTACATCCGAGAAAGTAAACCTGTACCGTGAAATTATTGAATATGATGCAGGACTAACCGAGATGGATACACAGATCGGAACTGACAAATTAGTAGCACAATGGATAAATGGAAATGTACAAACGAAGGCGGCAAATGCACTGCGGTGTTTTAGGGAGAAACTGCATATTTCTAGAACAGCAGAGAAAATCGTTAATGTAATAAAAAATCAGCCTTAACAAAGTTTAATTGAAAATTAATATTTTACAGGGTGCATTTTTACCTGTTCCACCCACAAAAGGCGGAGCCATAGAGTCTGCGTGGTTTGAGCTAGGTAAAGAATTTGCAAAGCAGGGACATCAAGTAACCCATGTATCTCGTCTCGATCAAGGACTTGGCCATGTAGACACAATTGCAGGTGTTAGGCACCTTAGAGTACTTGGTGCAAATGCCGTGAAAAATTCAATTCTATTAAAAGTTCTAGAACTGCCCTATGTGTTACGTGCAAAAAAAGTAATGCCTCATGCAGATATTTTAGTAACCCATGCATTTTGGGCTCCCATATTATTTCCTCATTCTAAGCTTGGAAAACAGTATATACATGTCGGACGTTACCCTAAAGGGCAGTTGAAGTTATATACTAAAGCATCCCGGTTTCAGGTTCCTTCAGTGACCACATCTGAAGTATGTAAACACCAGGAACCGAACCTTGCTTCAAAGGTTAAGGTATTACCTTACCCGCTAACCTGGCAACCTTCAGGTAATCTTAATTTAAGAAACAGAGATAAAGTTATCCTTTATGCGGGTCGTATTCACCCTGAAAAGGGAGTTCGAGCATTATTGGAAGCTTGGCTTCAAATGCCGAAGGAATTGGTGCAGGACTGGACCCTTCGCTTAATTGGTCCATGGCGACAACAGCAGGGTGGGGGTGGTCAACAGTTTTATGATTCCCTTATGGCCTTAACTAAATTCACAGTCAATAATACTGAAATTTGTGAACCTATATTTGATCGTGGTGAACTAAAGCGGGAAATGGAAAAAGCACGTTTTTTTATTTACCCTTCAATTTCAGATAGAGGGGAAACATTTGGATTGGCGGTTTTGGAAGCAATGAGTTGTGGATGTGTGCCCATTGTTTCTTCATTACCGTGTTTTTCAGATTTCATAAATTTTGATGTTGAGGGGTTTCGTTTGAATGAAAAACCTGGCACAAGTTTAATCGGAGTTATACATAAAAAGTTCCATCAAATCGTAGAGACTTCAGAAGAAAAAATTAATAAAATGGCAATCGCATCCTGGAGGCGTACGAAACAATATGAGATAAAAAAAGTAGCTGATCAATATTTGGCAGATTTTGCCTCTTTGCTCTCATAAATTCATTGTAACTACTTCATTAGTTTTTCTTTGAGTAACAAATGAAATTGATTATTTTTAAAACATGAAAGTTTCAGTCTTTTTTCAGGTTATCATCTTCTCACTTTTTGCCTCTACTCATTTCCTTCATGGAGATACGGATGTAGATAAAGCTTTACCTGATGATGTAATTGTTATCCCAAACATATTAGTCGACAAATCTGGGGAAGAGTTATCGTCCGAAATTCTTGAAAAAAAGTATGTTGGACTTTATTTTTCTGCAAGTTGGTGCGGGCCTTGTCGAAAATTTACCCCTAAGTTAATTGAGTTCAGAAATAAACATGCCGAGGATTTTGAGGTTATTTTAGTTGGAGCGGATGGCAGCCACAAAGCTCAAGCTAATTACATGAAAAAATATTCAATGCCTTGGTTGGCTATGAAAAATAAATCGCTTGAAGCAAAGCATGCCAGTAAAATATCCGGAGTTGAAGTAATTCCTTATTTAGTAATCCTCGATCAAAAAGGTAATATTATTTCTAAAAGTGGAAAGAATGATTTATCTAAATTTGGCGATGGGACTCTTGAGTACTGGAAGGACTTGTAGGATCAGGGAAGAGCCGACCGTTTATATTCTATAGGCGAACGGCCACACCTTGGCTTCGCATAATCTTTTTCGATTCCTCTACTGAATACTCACCAAAATGAAAAATACTTGCCGCTAGTACTGCACTTGCCCGCCCTTTTAAAATACCCTCAGCTAAATGTTCCGGCTTACCGACGCCTCCTGATGCAATAACAGGAACCTCGACCGCATCACTGACTGCACGAGTCAATTTAAGATCGTATCCATCTTTTGTCCCATCTCTGTCCATACTTGTAAGTAGTATCTCACCTGCTCCACGCTGTACAACCTCCTTGGCCCAATCAACGGCATCTAAAGTTGTAGCTTTTCTTCCACCGTGAGTGTAGACAATCCATTTATTTGGGGCGTCTGCCTGTTTTGCATCGATTGCAACCACAATACATTGATTACCAAATGTTGATGATGCCTGGTTGATTAAATCGGGGTTTAAAATGGCTGCGGTATTAAGACTTACTTTATCCGCACCACAAAGAAGCATATTACGGATGTCTTTTAATTCACGAATCCCCCCTCCTACAGTAACCGGCATAAAGCAGGAAGTTACTGTTTTTTCCACAACATCCTTCATTGTTTGCCTTTCGTCGCTTGAGGCAGTTATGTCCAAAAATACAAGTTCATCTGCTCCCTGATCTTGATAAGCTTTGGCAACCTCAACAGGATCACCCGCGTCTCTTATTTCCTTAAAGCGAACACCTTTAACTACACGACCGCCATCAACATCCAAACAGGGAATTACGCGTGCAGAGAGCATAGGGTTACAAAATTATACTTCATACCGAACGAACCCACATCCATTGATGTTTTTAAGGGTTTATTCGTCCGCAAAAGCGACATCAGGGTGGTAAGATAAAGAAAGTTTGTATTGTTGACCAGGTCGCATCACCAATGGGTGATCTCGAACAAGAAATTGTACATAATGAATATTTCCGGAATAACCACGATATTCGGGGTCATCTGATACCGTTTCAAATGAGCTCCATTTAGCTTGAAAGTCATCGGTTTCCACATTGGCTCGAAGGCCTTCGGAGCCTTGCCTAAGGGTGGTACCTAATCGGTAAGTTGAGTGAGGAGATCCAATGATTAATGCCAATCTCATTTGATCTAAAGTAACTTGATTTTTTACTTTAAAACTAAACTCAGATTGTATTTTCCCGTCTCCAAAAGTCCACTGAACATGGCAGCTTCCCAACCCGTGAGCATATTCTCCATTTGTTTTAATTAAGTCTGGTTGATCGAAACGAAGATAAAAAGACTTTCGTAATCCAACTCCAGTAACGCAATTTTTACCGTAGTAAGATGGAATTACAGTAATGTCTCCAAATGTAAGTTCAGGTAACATTACGGGAAGATAGCGATTTACAGGCCAATCAAAAATACCGGGGCAGTGAGGAAATGCTAGGTTATCACAGTTTGGCTTAACGCCTGGACCGATGAGAGGTAATTGGTATTGAAGCCCATTATTTTCATCGCGATAGAGAAATAAACCGTGTTCTTTTTTGTGAGACTTATCAAATGTAACAAATCGCCCGGCTACTTTTGATCGCTGAGGGGGAGGTACGGCCAAGGAGCCACCGATAACTCTAGCAAGTCGAGACCATTGGCAAAGATAACGAGCGGCATCATAGTTTGCCATTCTTGTGGTATGATTGGGAACAGTGTTTCGATCTTCGTCACGGATAACGAGATCTCCTTTTTCCTGATCTAAATATGTAACAAAGAAATATTGAAACAATCTTCGAAGAGTATCCAAATATAAAGGCATTTTTTCTGACGAGATCCAATGATCCCGCATCGATTGTAAAATCATGCTGATACAATGCAATTGCCCGTAAGCTCCAACCGAAGTGCCATAATTCCAGCCCAATCCATCTTGTCTGGCAATATCAGGAAGCATTCGTAAATATTTCTCAGCGAATGTACGAAGCTTTGGAAGTTTTCTGTCTTTCAGATGAACATTCGCATGTAATTGGAGAGCTTGTCTGATAAAAATGAATGAGAGGGGACCGTAAAGATTATATACCCCACAAATACCATCTGGGTAATCATTGCAGTACCCAGTAGAACTATTGGCCTCGATTCTTTCAACGAAGCGATCAATTACTTTACCTGTATCGTCTTTTTTGGTTAGGCCAAAACTAAATCTTGCAACTGACTTTGCTACGTTAAAGGCCTGAAAATGATCTTTATGATCCGAGCGATCCATGAGAGATGAATCTAGTTGTTCTCTTGTTGGGTCCTGCAATCTTTCCCAGACGGCGTTACGTTCCTTGGATGCACCAAATGAAAGCAAGCCTAAGGCAGCATATGGTAAACCATTTTCAGATGCTTCCTCGGTGAAAGCTTGTTGAGTTACACAACGGGCGGTCAGATCAAAAAGGTCAAATCCTTCAAGCTCTACCTCTCCAGATGCTCGGAAAAACTCCCCAATCGCCAATGCGGCGTGACCAGGTTCATCCACGCGTGAATTCTCACCGGGAGCAGGAGTAACGCTGCCGTCTTCATTAATGTGCTTAAGGTTGTTACCCAGCAGTGAGCGGGCAAGGTCCAAGCATTGTTCGGAAAAGTTATGCATAAAAGCCGAAAGGGATAATCAACGAAAACCGCTAAAAGTGCCTTGTAATAGAGGATTTGTCAACGCGTTATGAAGTTTGTATTAGTTTAAGAAATTCTTGGTTGGAAGATGTCTTGGCAAGACGCTCAAGAAGAGTTTCGGCAGCGTCTACTACTTTCATGGGTGACATGGCCCTGCGAAGAAAGGATGTTTTTTCCAAAATGTCTGCCGGAACAAGGTCTTCTTCTTTTCTAGTACCTGAAGAAGCCAGGTTAATTGCCGGCCATAGCCTGAGTTCAGCAACTTTACGATCAAGAATAATTTCACTATTTCCGGTTCCTTTGAATTCTTGAAAAATTAATTCATCCATTTTTGAGCCTGTCTCAATTAATGCAGTTGCAATGATTGTAAGTGAGCCGGATTCTTCTGAGTTTCGAGCTGCGGAAAATATTTGTCGAGGTTTTTCAAGGGCACGAACATCCAATCCACCTGTCATGGTACGTCCACTTTTACCCGAATTTGCATTGTATGCCCGGGATAATCTGGTGATTGAATCCATAAGCAAAATTACATCTTTTTTGGACTCAACAAGTCTTTTAGCTCTTTCGATCGCAAGTTCAGCGACTCGAATGTGACTTTTTACTTCTTCATCGTTGGAAGAAGCATAGATTTCTGCATCAACCGTTCTTCTGAAATCAGTTACCTCTTCAGGGCGCTCATCAACGAGCATAACCATAAGATGACATTCGGGATGATTCTCTTCAATTCCCTTAGCAATGTCGTGAAGAATTGTAGTTTTCCCTGCTCGTGGAGGTGCCACGATTAGCGCTCGTTGTCCTTTTCCAATCGGGCAGAAAAGATCAATAACACGAGTCGTCATAGTGCCACTGCTTGATTCGAGGTTAAATTTTTCTTTTGGCTGTATGGTAGTAAGTTGATCGAAACGGAAGAGTTTTTTTCTTTCATGCAAAGGTAGACCATCTACCGAGTGAACATATTGCACCTTGGGGTTTGGCCTTCTTTTGTCAATATGAGCATCAGCACGAATGATTGAGCCCCGTTTGAGTTTAAATCTTCTTACTAATTCCTTAGAAACAAATGGATCAAGCGGAGTGGTTTTTCCACCTCGAGTTGGATCAAGCAATACGCCTGACTTATTTTCGACTAGGTCGAGTATGCCCTCAACCTGTTTTTGGTCGGGAGCGGAATCTTTTTCTTCGCTCATACGATGCGTAATGGATTGAGCCCAAAAAGTTGGGCGGGATTTACGGGGATAGTCCGAAGGTGATATAATCTACACAACAGACATGCCCCTATTCAAAATCTCCCAACCGATATGTCAACAAAGTAAGCTTTAAATTTGTAAATGAGATGGTTCTTTCGTTAAAAATAACATATAAAGATATCTAGATGAAATCTTTTTACCTTACCACTGCGATTGATTACGCTAATGGGTCTCCCCATTTAGGACATGCCTACGAAAAGATACTTGCTGATGTTATAAGTAGGACGAAAAAGGCTATGGGTCAACCGACTCACTTCGTCACTGGCTTAGATGAGCATGGACAAAAAGTTCAGCAGGGCGCCGAGCAGGAAGGGGTAGAGCCTCAATCGCGTTGCGACCGAATCGCAGAAGAATTCAAAAACTTACTGGATAAATTAAATATTTCCAATGATGACTATATCAGAACCTCTGAGACCAGGCATAAAAAAGTAGTTTCTTCTTTATTACAGGATTTATTTGATCGAGGTGAGATTTATCAAGCAGAGTATAGCGGATTTTATTCCATGCGGGCTGAACAATTTCTTCAGGAAAAGGATAAGGTGGATGGAGCATGGCCAGAGATATTTGGAGAAGTAACGGAAATTACAGAAAAAAACTATTTCTTTAAATTGGGAAAATATAAAGAATGGCTTTTGCAATTTTTAGAAAATAATCCTAATTTCATTCTTCCCTCTCATCGCCAAAATCAAGTTGTTGAGTTTTTAAAGGAACCTCTAAATGACCTTTGCATTTCAAGGCCTAAGGAAAGACTTACATGGGGAATACCTTTACCTTTTGATAAAGGATATGTGACTTATGTATGGTTTGATGCACTAGTTAATTATGTAACGGCGGCAGGCTTCGAGGAAGATTCTTTCGCCGATTTTTGGCCAGCTGACCTTCATGTGATAGGGAAGGATATTCTTGCACCTCCGCACGCCGTTTATTGGCCCATAATGCTTAAGGCATGCAATCTTGAATTGCCCAAACAAATCTTAGCACATGGATGGTGGACAAGCTCGGGGGCAAAAATGTCAAAGAGTACGGGCGAAACAGTAGATCCATTGGAATTAGTAAATGAGTATGGATCCGATGTCTTTCGCTATTTTGTAATGCGGGAAATGAAGGTAGGGCAGGATGCGGAGTTCTCTTTAGAAAGATTTGAATCGAGGTATCGAGCAGATTTAGGAAACGATTTAGGAAATTTAGTAAGCAGACTTTTACACATGTGCACCAGTTATTTTGAGGGGATTGTACCCGAGCATTTTAGTTTATCTGAGCCAGAAAATGTACTGATGAGCAAGTGGGAGGAAGTGAAGGAAAAGTCTTTAGATTTATTTGCTCAGTTTCAGTTCAGTCAGGGTCTCGATGAGTTATCGGGATTTATTCGTTCGATTAACAAATATGCTGACGAATGTCTGCCATGGAAGCTTGCTAAATCGACAGAGGAAAAAGATCAGCAAAACTTGAAGACCTGTATATCAACAATGGTGGAAGCGTTGCGACTCGCCAATGCTTTGCTTGTAGCCGTTATGCCCGAAGTTCATACCAAGATTAACGAACGACTTGGGCTATCATTAACTGAAGATTGGACAAAAGATTTAAGTTGGGACAATCGATTGAGCGGAAAACAATTGAAAGAAAAAATTATTCTGTTCCCTCGGAAGTAGGCGAATTTTTTTCTTCCAAACTTTCGAGTTCCATCGAAAGGACTCGAGTATCATCTGCATCCAGGATGGTCACTTTTAAGTCAAGTAAGTGAGCAACTTCTCCCTTTTCAGGTATTCGGCCTAATTCACCGGTTATTAATCCACCGACTGTAGCCATATCATCTTCCTGTTCAGGTTGCCTGATTTCATCTGGAAGATCGTGCACCGGAACCAATCCAGAAACTTTCCATTTATTTTCACTAATGACCTCTATAGGTTTTTCATCAGTATCAAATTCATCCTGAATTTCTCCTACTACTTCTTCAAGAATATCTTCTAGTGTAATGACACCATCTATGCCCCCAAATTCGTCACGGACCAGAGCCATGTGGACTTTAAGTCTCATCATTCGTTTTAAAGCAACGGGCAATGGTTCTTCGCTGGATAAAAGAGCGGGGGCTTTGGTTATTTTTTGAAGCTCAAAATTCTCGCCCGTCTCGGCAAGAGCCCGGAAAGCATACTTTACATGAACAATGCCCAGGCATTGATCCAAATCGTTATTACATAATGGTAATCGTGTATGACCGCAGGACTTAGCAATTTCAAGATTGGTGGAAAATGAATCATTAGTATCAAGAATCTGTACTTGATTACGGGGAATCATTACATCGTTAACCTTAAGTTGGCTCATTTCAATTGTGTTCCCCATAATTTCCAGGATATCGGGATCTAAGTTAGTCCCTTCACGTCCAACAATTCGAATATGGTCAGCAACTTCACTGCCTTCTTCCTTTTTAGAAATAATTTTTTGATTAGATGACTGTAAGACCTTTTCAAGCAGATGCATGACTACAGTAATAGGTTTACAGAATAGCCTGATAATAAGAACAGGGAAAAGTCCTGATTTGAGATGTAGGTCCAGTTGTCCTGTCTGTGTAATTTTCTTTGGGTACATCCAGGATGAAAGTCGCTCAATGGCAACGGAAGCAATAAAACTTAAAAAATAATCCAGAAGGAGATTCCCTGTGTTAAAAACGGAATCGCTGAGAATTTTTGCGAATACAAAAAAGCCAAAAAAAACCTGAAGTGATGAAGTAAATGCGGCTTCTACATGAAAGGGTCTTTCGTGATTTGGTAGTTTCAGGCATTCCGTGAAAACATTCGTGATACGATTGCCAATAGATGGCGTAGCAACTAAACCAGAACGGATTCTATCCACAAGCGTACGATAAATTCCCAGAGACGAAGACATAAGAATAAGGATAATCCATATAACTATAAAATAAGTTAAAGGAATATTTTCTGGTATCATGAAATATTTGAGCTGCTCACGATATAATTTAACTCGGTGAGGACTTTGTCGTTTTCTCTTTCAGTACCGATCGAAATTCGAAGATAATTCGAAAGTTCTTTAGGCATAGGACGAGTAATGACACCCGTCTTTTGAAGTTTTTCAAAAGTTTTTTGACCATTTCCCACATCCACGAGAATAAAATTTGCCTGGCTTGGAATATATTGAAGTCCAAGTTTTTTGATACCACTCTCCATTTGCCTGAGGCCTTCAAAATTGCGTCTCCTGCATTGTTTGACCCAACTTTCATCCTCCAAGGCACCAATGGCCGCTGCCTGAGCAATCAGGTTTACATTGAAGGGTTGCCGTGCTTTCTGGAGTAATGAGATCATTTCTTCAGAAGCGTATCCATAGCCAATACGAAGACCGGCTAAGCCGTAAATTTTTGAAAATGTACGCAGGCAAATTACTTTTTTTCCTGCTGTAATAAATCTGCGCAGATCAGGAGGGTTATCCAAATATTCTGCATAAGCTTCATCAAGGCAAAGGATCACATGTTCTGGAAGACTTTCAACAAAAGATAAAATTTCATCTGTAGAGTTGGCTGTTCCAGTAGGATTATTTGGACTTGGCAAAAAAATGATTTTTGTGTTGGGAGTGATTGCCTTATGCAAGAGTTTAAGGTCATGCTTTAGCCCGGGCATCTCAACTGATACAGCTTTACCCCCCATTAATAGTGTTACCAATTTGTAGACAGCAAAAGCATGTTGGCCAAAAATTATTTCATCGTCGGCACCGATAAAGACATGGCCCAACAATTCAATAATTTCATTGGAGCCATTACCGAGGATAAATTGTTCAGGGTTTAGTAGGAATTTTGAACTCAGTTTATCAATAAGTTCTGTGCCGCTACCATCTGGATAAAGATGAACTTTCTGTAATGCTTGTTTTGCAATGTTCATAGCATGGGGTGATGTTCCCCATGGGTTTTCGTTGGACGCTAATTTTATAATATCCTTAGCTACTAAACCGAATTCTTCAGCAACTTTTTCGATCGGTTTACCGGGTGTATAGACGGGTTGGTCCAGTATGCGACTATTCGCAAGTTGGGATAAGTTCATTTGATTCATCTAAATTACCCGCATGTCGCCGATAATTCAAGTAAAAGCTTCATTTACCAATCGCGTATTGTGCCGCACGCTAAGTTGATTATTAATAAATAGTGTGAAAGTAGCTTTATTTGGTGCATCAGGACTTCTTGGCTGGTCAATTCATAACGAATTGGAGCGCAGAGGCTTTCAGAGTTGCGGATATCTTTTCGGTGAGAAACAAGAGAAAAGGT
>Ga0233432_10000097_pt1 | contig 74663 bp, 65 predicted proteins | sample SI_122_August201_6_FD_179870 | JGI IMG/M metagenome (GOLD analysis project Ga0233432, IMG submission 179870) | Seawater microbial communities from Saanich Inlet, British Columbia, Canada - SI_122_August2016_10_MG | ecosystem: Environmental > Aquatic > Marine > Inlet | place: Canada: British... | reverse complement strand
GATCCAATTTCAGTAAATGAAATAAAACAAATTATACGTCAACTTAAAAGTAAAAATATCGGTGTTTTAATCACTGACCACAATGTTCGCGAAACACTCGATATCTGTGAGCATGCTTACATTGTAGGTGAGGGAAAAGTTATCGCAGAGGGGGCGGCTTCAGCAATAATAGCCAACCAACAGGTTCGAGATATATATTTAGGCGAAGACTTCGTACTTTAAATAGGGAATTAAAACTCTAATACACTCAAATCTCCAATAACTCAGTCAAACATTCAACTATTAAATTATTCAATGGCACGATATTTGCCTGTATAATGATCTTATTATGTTGAAGCCAAAATTATCAATCAATATTACACAAAAGCTGAAAATGACTCCCCAGCTTCAGCAAGCTATAAGTATACTTCAGCTTTCCTCGTTGGAATTATCTCAGGAAGTTCAACAAAAATTGTACGATAATCCACTTTTAGAACTCGAGGAAGACGAGAAAGATTTGGAAAAAGAATCAACTACAGAAATTTGGGATGAAGCATTTGTAGATACATTTAAACTCGCAAATAAACTGGATCACTCTCATGAGCCTAAAAATAATAATGGGATTATAACGAAACATAAAGATTATGAAGCTGTCGATCCAAGCGGTGGATCCTTAAGTGATTATTTAGTTTCTCAGCTACATTTAGTTACTCTTTCCGATATTGAATTTATAATAGGTATTAGCATAATCGATTCAATTGATGGCAAGGGTATGCTCATTTCTCCTCTCGAAGATATTCAGGAGAGTATGGGAGACTCAGTCACTATGGAAGAAATTCATGGTGTATTAAATAAAATACAACAATTTGATCCTCCAGGAGTAGGTGCTATAAATGTGTCTGAGTCCTTAGTAATTCAGCTCGACCAGCTTCCAAAAAATACAAAGTATGTTGAAATAGCCAAAGAACTAGTTTCAAATCATTCAGAATTACTGAGGAAGCACGATAAACCACAAATAAAAAAAATAACCGGTTATACGCTCTCAGTTATTGAAAAAGTATTATCGCTACTGAAGACCCTATCTCCTTATCCAGGAAACAGTTGGAATAATGATCCGATTGAATATGTAATACCAGATGTCAAAGCTTTTAAACTTAATGGATCCTGGCATGTGACGTTAAATACCGACGTGTTACCAAAATTAAATATTAATTCTGAGTACGAAAAGTTAATAAAACGCGGTAACCATCGTGAAGATAATGACTTTATCAAAAAAAACTTGCATGAAGCTAAATGGCTAATTCAAAGTATAGAGAATAGGAATGAGACTCTGTTAAAGGTTGCTTCATCTATTGTCAAAGAGCAAAAAGATTTTTTTGAAAAAGGGACGGAAAGTATGAAGTCGATGGTCTTAAAGGACATAGCTGATAAATTGAATCTTCATGAATCTACTGTATCTCGTATTACTACTCAAAAATATATTTCGACCCCACTAGGGGTATTCGAACTCAAATATTTTTTTTCTAGCAACATTAAAACAACTAATGGAGAGGAGTTTTCATCTGTAGCGATTCGCGCTATTCTAAAAAAACTGATTGATGAAGAATCTGCAACACGCCCTTTGAGTGATAGCAAGTTAGGATTCTTGCTCAATGATATGGGGATAAATATTGCGCGTCGTACAGTTGCCAAATATAGGGAGGGTATGGGCATTGTTTCGTCGAGCGAAAGGAAGCATATTTAAAATTTACTATTTGTTGAAATAAGGATAAATGGAGAATCATATGCAATTGAATATAAGCGGCCACCATTTAGATATAACAAACCCAATAAAAAGCTATATAACAAATAAGCTAGGAAAATTGGAACGTCATTGCGACCATATAAGTACTATTAATGCTATCGTTTCGGTCGACAAGCTGATACAAAAAGCGGAGGCTACTATTCATGTTAAAGGAGCAGATATATTTGCTGCAGCAGAACATGAGGACCTTTATGCGGCTATAGATATATTAGAGGGTAAGCTCGATCGCCAACTTATCAAATATAAGGAAAAAAACCGTGAAAGATAATTAAAAATGAAGCTATCAGACATACTTCCACTTGAGAATATATCCATTAATATTAATGGGAATAGCAAAAAAAAAGTTCTAGAGAATCTTTCAATATATATTTCTGGTTTAGCTGAAGGAGCTAGTTCAGAAAAAATATATCGGAGTCTACAAGCAAGAGAGCGCCTAGGAACAACTGCGATAGGTGACGGCATAGCAATTCCTCATTGTAGAATTGCTGAATTAAAAGAAATTACTGCAGCCTTTTTTAAGCTAAATAGTTCTATAGATTTTGGCTCTGATGATAGAATTTTGGTTGATTTAATATTTGTTTTAATTGTTCCTGATGAGCAGGATGACCTTCATTTGAATGCTTTGTCCTTAATCGCAGGTGTGCTTCAAGATAAAAAAAGATGTATAGCTATTCGTGAAGCTAGATCGAAGCAAGCGCTTCACCGGATATTAGTAAATAGTGATAACTGGAGTGAAAAATGAGATTAGTGATTGTTAGTGGACGCTCTGGATCTGGTAAGAGTACAGCACTGAAGATGTTGGAAGACGCTTGTTTTTCTTGCATAGATAATCTTCCTGTAAAACTCCTCACAGGTTTATTTGAGCACGCATCGGGCACTAAAGAAGGGATAAAGCAAAATAATCTAGCGGTAGGGATAGATGCTAGAAGCCTAACTAATGACTTAACACAATTACCGGAAATTTTAAATAATCTTAAAAGTTATGGTGTTAGTTATGAGATAGTATTTCTTGATGCATCTGATGAGGTCCTCATACAGCGCTTTAGTGAAACGAGAAGAAAGCATCCATTAAGTTCAATTAGTATAGCAATAAAAGAGGCAATTGAGATAGAGAGCGCTATGTTGGACCCAATATCAACTTTAGCTGACAGAAAAATTGATACAAGCAACATGAATCCTCACCAGTTAAGATCTGTTGTCAGAAAACAACTAATTCCTAGTAGTGAGAATAATATGTCAATTTTATTTGAATCTTTTGCATTCAAGCATGGGGTTCCTATTGACGCAGACTTTGTTTTTGATGTTAGGTGTTTACCAAACCCATATTGGAATGTTGAGTTACGAAAATTTAATGGTAACGAGAAAGCAATCATCAATTTTTTTAAGGGTGAAAAAGAAGTTTCTAAAATGCTTACATCTATCGCTGATTTTTTACAGATGTGGCTTCCAAGATTTCTAAAGGATAATAGAAGCTATGTTACTATTGGTATTGGTTGCACTGGCGGTCATCATCGCTCTGTTTATATAAGTAATATGCTTAAAGAGATATTTATTAAGGATTATGCTAATACTCAAACATGGCATAGAGAGCTTAACTAAAACAAATATTTTATATTTGATATGTATAAATCAATACAAAAAAAATTAACTATCCTAAATAAACTTGGTCTACACGCTCGTGCAGCTGCAAAATTTGCAGCAACAGCAAGCAGGTATAGCTCTGTGATTATGGTAGGCACTAAAGCTGGTGAGCTTATAGATGCTAAAAGCGTCATGTCCTTGTTATTACTAGCAGCAAATAATGGGGCAACTCTATATTTTGACATAAAGGGAAGTGATGCAGAAAATGCGTATGGAGCCCTTAAGAACCTAATAACTAATAAATTTGATGAAGAAAAGTAATAAAAATCTTACCTAAGAACATGCAATCACTACTATAAATTTCTAATACTCATCTATAAACTACTAGTTATACAAAAGATCAATAAGGTTTATCAGGGACATTCCCATGCAGGGGCATAATAACCAAGACGCTCAAATATCACAACTTACTCGAATTCAAGAATTAATGGATTCTAGTGATGTCCGCTCACTTAGCTATATGCTAAATAATTTAATGCCTGCTGATATCGCTCATCAAATCGAATCAGCCCCCCCTAAAGTACGCAGAGTCTTATGGGATTTAATTGACAAAGAGCTCGAGGGTTTAGTGATAGGCGAGCTTAGTGAGGAGCTGAGTGGTGAAATTCTTCAAGAGATGGAGAGCCATGAGGTCGCGTCCATCACACAAGGTTTAGATCCTGACGATATAGCTGATATTCTTCAGCAACTACCTGAAAAATTTATTCCTGAGGTATTACAAGCAATGAGTGAACAGGATCGATTAAGAGTCGAGAGCGTTCTTAATTTTGCAGAAGATACCGCAGGTGGTTTGATGAATACAGATACAATCACTGTTCGGCCTGATATAACTTTAGATGTTGTTTTACGTTATCTGCGTCGCCATGAAGAATTACCGAGTATCACTGATAATATATTTGTTGTTGATAGAAAAGATTCTCTCTTGGGAATTTTGCCTCTTAGCAAGTTACTTACATCTAGCCCGAATATTACAGCTCGAGAAATTATGGTCACCAGAGGTGATAGTATTTTTGCAGATATGGAAGATTCTGAGGTAGCACGATTATTTAAAAAAAATGATTGGGTATCTGCTCCAGTAATAGATCAAAAGCATAAATTACTGGGGCGTATCACAATTGATGATGTTGTAGATGTAATAAGTGAAGAAGCGGATCATTCATTATTAAGTTTAGCGGGGTTAAGTGATGAAGAGGGAACATTCACTTCTATAAGTCGTACTGCCCCTAGGAGAGCTGTCTGGCTCGGAGTTAACCTGCTAACAGCAATTTTAGCGTCTTCTGTAATTAATATTTTTGAAGATACAATTGAGAAAGTTGTAACACTTGCTATTCTGATGCCAATTGTAGCCAGTATGGGTGGAGTTGCAGGAAGTCAAACACTTACAGTCGTAGTTAGAGGAATGGCGCTTGGGCAGATTAATAAAAGTAATTTGAACTGGCTTCTTAGCAAAGAATTCGCGGTAGGTGCACTCAACGGAATGGTCTGGGCAATTGTTATGGGTGGGGTTGCGGCATTATGGTTTGATGATCTACTCATTGCTATAATTATTAGTGCAGCTATGGCTATAAATCTTATTGTTGCAGCAGTTGCAGGAGCCATACTTCCAGTAATACTAAAATCCTTCAAGATCGACCCAGCTTTAGCTGGTACTGTTGCATTAACAACAATTACTGATGTGGTAGGATTTTTATCCTTTTTAGGTCTAGCTGCTCTATTCTATGGTTGATTACTTATGTCTGAAAATATTTATACTAGCTCTAGTGTGTCGCTAAAATTATTAAATGAGCCTAAAAAAAGTAAATCGATGCTCAAAAAAGAAATGCTTAATCTGCAAAAAATTGGATCAGATCTTGTCAATTTATCTCCTAAGAAACTATCTAGAATAGAAATATCAGACGATCTCAATGAAGCAATCATGCTCGCCAAAAAAATAAAAAGTCGAGAGGGGAAAAGAAGGCAAATCCAGCATATTGGCAAAATAATGAGGTCCGCTGATATAGATAAAATTCTAATGGAGCTTAAAATTTTTGATCAAGAAAGTGTGGCTTATCGCAGCCAGAAGATAACCATTGAAAAATGGATAAAGAGGCTAACTTTGGAGGGAGATAAAGCAATTGACGATATATTGATTGCATTACCAAAAATAGACAGAAAACATTTACGACAATTGATTAGACAAGCAAAAAAAATGGTCTCAGAAGAAAAATCTAAAAGCGCGAATGAAAAAATATTTTCATATTTAATAGAATTTGAGTTTTATTAAGGCTTAGGAGCTCGTTTTCGCTCATTTTCTTTCAATAACTTTTTACGTATTCGAACTGATTTCGGTGTCACCTCCACTAATTCATCGTCTTCTATAAATTCTAATGCTTGCTCTAAGCTGTGATTAATAGGGGGAGATAGAACCAAATTCTCATCTGTGCCAGCAGCTCGAATATTAGTTAGTTGTTTTGCTTTTGTTGGGTTAACAGGCAAATCATTACTTCGGGCATGAAGTCCAATGACTTGACCCTCATAAACCTCAACACCATGGCCAAGAAAAAGGCGACCTCTTTCTTGAAGATTGAATAACGCATAAGCCAAGGTTTTTCCTTTTACCATAGAAACTAAAACACCGTTTTGTCTTTTAGCTAAATCTCCTTGTTTTGTAGGGGCATAGCGATCAAATATACTAGTCATTATACCTGACCCACTTGTCATGGTTAAAAATTGAGACCGAAACCCAATTAATCCTCTGGAAGGAATAGTAAATTCTAATCGTACACGCCCTTTCCCATCTAGTTCCATATTTCCGAGTTCAGCTCTACGATTTCCAAATTCTTCCATGACAGAACCTTGGTGTTGTTCTTCAATATCAACCATTACTTGCTCGTAAGGCTCGAGTATCTGGCCGTCAACTTCTTTTTTTATAACCTCTGGGCGCGATACTCCTAGCTCAAAACCTTCTCTACGCATATTTTCAATCAATACTGATAAATGAAGCTCGCCACGCCCAGAGACTATAAATTTGTCTGGTGTATCACCTTCTAAAACTCTCAAAGCTACGTTATGTATTAACTCTTGTTCGAGTCTTTCTTTTATATTACGGGAAGTAACAAATTTTCCTTCAAGCCCAGCGAAGGGCGAATTATTTACCTGAAATGTCATGCTAACTGTTGGCTCATCAACAGTGAGAGGTGAAAGAGCTTCGGGTTTATCTAAGCTACATAAAGTATCAGATATATTAAGCTTATCAATTCCAGTAACGCATACAATTTCTCCAGCTTGCGCTTCAGCTATATCGACTCTCTCAAGACCGCTATATCCCATTACTTGGAGCACTTTCCCTTTTCTTGAATTTTCGTTGCTTTCTACTATGAGGACTTGCTCATTGGGTTTTAAGATTCCACGAGTTATTCGACCAATTCCTATGACTCCGACATAACTATTATAGTCCAAAGCACTTATTTGCATTTGCAATGGACCATCCATGTTAACTTTTGGTGGATGCACCTCATCAATAATCATTTGCAATAAAGGAGTCATATCCTCTGCTAAAGACTCAGGTTCAATACCAGCAACTCCATTTAATGCGGAAGTAAACATTATTGGAAAATCCATTTGATCGTCAGTCGCCCCTAAACGATCAAATAGATCGAATACTTGATCTACAACCCAATGTGGTCTTGCTCCAGGACGGTCAACTTTATTTACAACGAGAATTGGACTTAATCCTTGTTCAAATGCTTTTTGCGTGACAAATCGAGTCTGAGGCATTGGACCATCGACAGCATCAACAAGAAGGAGAACCGAGTCTACCATTGAAAGAACTCTTTCAACTTCGCCTCCAAAATCAGCATGACCTGGTGTATCAACTATATTTATATTGAAACCATTCCACCTTATAGCTGTATTTTTAGCTAAAATTGTTATTCCGCGCTCTCTTTCTTGATCGTTTGAATCCATTATTCTCTCTGAATTCATATCCTTACGGTCAAGCGTGCCTGACTGTTTAAGTAACTTATCTACTAAAGTGGTCTTACCATGATCCACATGGGCGATAATAGCTATATTACGAAGATTTTCGATCACAATTCTGATCCTAGATTTACAAGAAAGACGGCATTATACTGATCAAGATAGTTTGGAGATAGCTAAATGCTTGCAAAAATCAAATTTAATTTTAACCAACCTAGTAATTACCGATGTAGCTAGAAACATAGTCTATAGTGAAGATATAAATAAAATGTTTTACTTCATAAAATAAAAAATGCACCATAAAGGTTAATTTTAACTATATAAATCTACTTTGCACCATTAAAGTGCATATACAAACTAAATTACACCCTTGAACAGCCATAATTGGTGTTTATATTTCTGGTATAATTATTGCATTATAATTAATGATAAAAAATTATTTTTAGCTTCAGCAGTTCAAGTACTTATATAAATTTGGAGAATAAAATGTCACAAGCTATAGAGTTAATTAAAGAGAGTGAGGCGCGTTGGGTTGATCTTCGTTTTACAGATACAAGGGGTAAAGAGCAACATGTATCCTTCCCATCAAAAGATGTGGATGATGATTTTTTTCAAGTAGGCAAAATGTTTGATGGCTCGTCAATAGAAGGGTGGAAAGGAATTAATGAGTCCGATATGATCCTTATGCCTGACGATGCAACAGCTGTTTTGGACCCATTTACTGACGAACCTACAGTCATCATACGTTGTGACATCATCGAGCCTTCCACTATGCAATCCTATGATCGAGACCCCCGTTCCGTTGCAAAACGTGCTGAAGGTTACTTAGCTTCAACTGGTTTGGGTGATACAGCCTTCTTTGGTCCAGAACCAGAATTTTTTGTATTTGATGATGTCAAATGGGGCTCAAATATAAATGGATGTTTTCACAAAGTAAATTCTGAAGAGGGAATTTGGTCATCTGGATCAGAATTCCCAGATGGAAATATGGGACATCGGCCTGGAGTTAAGGGTGGGTATTTTCCGGTCCCTCCTGTCGATAGCCTCCATGATTTACGAACTGCAATGTGTTCTGCTATGGAAGAAATGGGACTCGATGTAGAAGTACATCATCATGAGGTAGCAACTGCTGGGCAGTGCGAAATAGGGATCAAGTTTAATACACTTGTTAAAAAAGCTGATGAAGTTCAAATTTTAAAGTACTGTGTACACAATATAGCTCATGCTTATGGTAAGACAGCAACATTTATGCCTAAACCACTTGTTGGTGATAACGGGTCCGGTATGCATTGCCACCAATCATTCTGGAAAAATGGAGAAAACGCTTTTGCAGGAGACGGATACGCTGGACTGAGTGAAACTGCTCTTTATTACATTGGTGGAATCATTAAGCATGCTAAAGCATTAAATGCATTTGCTAATGCTTCTACAAACTCCTATAAACGACTTATTCCAGGATTTGAAGCTCCAGTTATGCTTGCATATTCAGCAAGGAATCGCTCCGCTGCACTTCGTATACCATATGTTGCCTCGCCTAAAGGGAAACGAGTAGAAGCTAGATTTGGAGATCCCACAGCCAACCCTTACTTAATGTTTGCGTCAATGTTAATGGCAGGTATTGATGGAGTTATTAATAAAATACACCCAGGAGAAGCAGCAGATAAAGATCTTTATGATTTATCTCCAGAAGAGAGCTCACTGATACCTCAGGTAGCAGGTAGTCTCAGAGAAGCTCTGGAGGCCTTAGACGAAGATCGAGAATTCTTAACAAAAGGTGGTGTATTTACAGATGAAATGATAGATGCATATATTGATCTTAAGATGCAAGACGTTCATCGTGTTGAGCATACCACTCATCCAGTTGAGTTTGATATGTACTACTCTGTTTAAGTGTTATCAAATCATTAGACTAGGTTGTATACCATCTGCAATCTAGTCTAATTTACTCAATAGTTACCAATTTTTATAAACAGCCTAATGTCGAAATCTCCTAGTCTGGTTAAATGATTGATTGAATCATGAAAATGGAAGAAATAAAGAACATAGTCTTAGATAATCTAAATGTCTCAGTTATATTGTTGGATGAGAAGTTGAAAATACTTTACGCGAACTCTGCGACTGAAAATTTATTTGATACTAGTTCATTTCGTGTTGTGGGCAAATCGATATTTAATTTTTTAAAAGAGTACGATGAAGATCCGCAGAGCAGTCAAATTGACTTTTCTGCTATAGATAAAGCGGTGGATGACTATCGTCCATTTACACAAAGAGAGGTATGTCTTCAGCTTCCTGATAAAGCACACATTACTGTAGATTTTACTGTTTCTCCCATAATTCATGGTTCTAAAAAAATGCTTTTATTAGAAATTCAGCAGGTGGAAAGACTAATACAGCTGAATAAAGAGCAGGGATTTCTAGATACGCACAAGTCAGCCAGAAACTTAATTCGTGACCTTGCTCATGAAATAAAAAACCCTCTTGGAGGAATTAAAGGCGCAGCACAACTTCTTTCAGATGACCTTGAAAATCGACCAGAATTACGTGAATTTACTAGTATTATTACCAAGGAAACTAATAGGCTATCCAAGCTTGTAAATCAAATGCTTGGATCAAATACCTTACCGAAATTTACTTCAATAAATATTCATGAAATTATTGAGCATGTCGCATCACTTATAGAAAAAGACACTATGGGTAAGATAAATATAAATAAGATCTACGATCCAAGCATCCCAGAAATCAGTGGGGACAGAGGGAAACTAACTCAGGCTTTTTTGAACATAATGCTTAACTCCGTTCAAGCGCTCTCTGATTGCAAAACAGCAAATCCCATGATAGAAGTTACGACGAGTATTGAGAGAAATCAAACAATCCGAGGGGTTCATCATAGGATGAACTGCTGCGTACAAATTGTCGACAATGGTCCGGGTGTTTCAGAAGAGATGCTCGATTGTATGTTTTTTCCATCGATTAGTGGAAAAGTAGGAGGAACTGGTCTCGGTTTGTCTATTTCTCAGTCCGCGATAGATGTTCATCAGGGTCTTATTAAATGTGAAAATAAGAGCGGCAAAACATTTTTTTATATCTACTTACCATTGGATAAATAATATGAAACATAATGTCTGGATCATTGATGATGATCAATCTATTCGTTGGGTCATGGAGAAAGCTCTTGCAAGAGAAAATATGGTAGTAAGTTCCTTTGAGACTGCACAAGAGCTTCTTATTGAGCTTATTAAAACAACTCCAGATACGGTGATAACTGATATAAGAATGCCTGGAATGAGTGGCTTGGAACTTTTGAAAAAGATTCACGCTTCAAATCCAAATCTACCTATAATAGTTACTACAGCCCATTCAGATCTGGATAGTGCTGTATCTGCCTATCAAGGTGGCGCATTTGAATATTTACCTAAACCATTCGATCTTAAAGATTTAATAGCAGTAACACAACGCGCGATAAGCTTCAAAAAAGATCAAAGAAAATCTAGTGTTTCAGAGGAAAGCATTTCTGATAATCATAATGAAATAATCGGTGAAGCTCCATCTATGCAAGAGGTCTTCCGTGCTATCGGTAGATTATCAAACTCAAATATTACTGTCTTAATTAATGGTGAGTCAGGTACAGGGAAAGAGCTTGTAGCTAAAGCATTGCATGATAATAGTCCTCGTAAAGAAAACAAATTTATCGCCCTAAATATGGCTGCCATTCCACATGACTTAATAGAATCGGAATTATTTGGACATGAAAAAGGCGCCTTTAGTGGAGCAAGTCAGCGTAGAGAAGGTCGTTTTCAGCAAGCAAATGGTGGGACACTTTTTCTGGATGAAATAGGCGATATGCCTGCTGAGGCACAAACAAGACTATTGCGTGTGCTTGCCAATGGAGAATTTTACCTGGTAGGTGGCCACATACCAATAAAAGTTGATACTCGGATTATTGCGGCCACTCATCAGAATCTTGAAGAACTTGTAGCTAAAAATTTATTTAGGGAGGATCTATTTCATCGCCTAAATGTTATTCGAATACATCTTCCAAACCTTGTTGACCGTAGAGAAGATATCCCAAAATTATTAAGGCATTTTTTAAGTACAGCAGCAAAAGAATTAAAAAATGAAACAAAAATTCTTACAGATGAAGCTATAGAATACCTTAGTATTCTTCCATGGCCAGGAAATGTGAGACAATTAGAAAATGTATGCCGATGGATAACGGTTATGGCACCAGGCATAGAGGTTCATACAGAAGACTTACCAGCTGAGTTTCTTAACATAACAGATGATGATTCGAAAGATTCCATGTCTTGGGAAGAGCATCTTAAGCAATGGGCTCAAGTAGAGCTATCGTCTGGAAATACTGAAATTATAGCTAGAGCAACAAGAACCTTTGAGAAAACTTTAATTGAAGCTACTTTAATTAAAACCGGCGGCAGAAAAAGTAAGGCTGCAGAAATATTAGGTCTAGGTAGAAACACACTTGCCCGAAAACTTAAAGAATTAGAGATAATTAGCGATTAAGTCTTAATAATAAATGATTTATTCTTTTATAACTGGAAGACTCTGGTTTTGCCATTCCATCATACCCCCTGTTAGTCTTAGTGCACTAAATCCCTCTTGCTGTAATTTTCGACCAACAGAGCCAGAATGCTGACTTTGCTTATCAGCAATTATAATTGCTTTCGTTCGATACTGTTCAAGTTCAGGTATTCTCTGATTCAACTTAGCATATGGAATATTAATTGCCCCCGCTATATGCCCCAAACTAAAATCTTTTATTTCACGAACATCTAAAAGTATCGCTTCTTCAGAATTTATCATGCGAGTAACTACATGCGGTGATATAGTTTTACCGCTTTTAGCGCGCTCGTTAATTGCATATAAATAAATGAGGGTCATAAAAATACTCACAAGAACCCATTGTTCGCTTATAAAGTCAAAAAATTCCAAGGTGATTAACTCCGATTGCTGTTTTTGTATATTAAAGAAGACAATATCTGTAAATTATACACAGCGAAACGATTAACGGGAAACCATCATTGGCGCTAATCGCTCTTTGCCGGTAATATTCTTAATATCAATTTATAAAAAATCAAACAGAGCCTAAAAATTTATGACTAAATCAAAAAAACCACTATTGCTTTTGATACTAGATGGATTTGGATATAGTGAAAAAAAGAAGCATAATGCTATATATTCAGCTAAAACACCTATATTAGACGGCTTATGGAGTGAGTGCCCACATAGCTTGATTGATACTTCTGGTCCTGCAGTTGGGCTACCTGTTGGGCAAATGGGTAATAGCGAAGTAGGTCATGTTACTCTCGGATCAGGAAGAGTCTTACATCAAAATCTTTCACAAATTAATAATTGTATCAAAAATGGTGATTTTTTCTCTAATCCTTCATATATAAAAGCAGTTGATAAGGCGATCGCTGATGATACAGCAGTACATATCTTTGGTCTTCTCTCTGCGGGGGGGGTACATAGTCATGAGGATCATATAAATAATGCAATCAAACTTGCAGCCAAAAGAGGTGCTAAAAAGATATATTTGCATGCTTTTTTAGATGGAAGGGATACGCCACCAAGGAGCGCTGAAGGGTCAATTAAAACAACGGAGGCTATTCTTTCGGACTTAGGTGTAGGAAAAATCGCCAGTATATCTGGACGATTTTATGCAATGGATAGAGATAAAAGATGGGATCGCCTTGAAGCAGTATACAATATGCTCACAGATGACTACCCTGAATATATAGCTGACAGTGCAATTGAGGCGCTGGAGGACAGCTATAATTATACTGATAGTGATGAATTTGTTTTACCAACCAAAATTTCTACAATGAATGAAAAATCTATAGTGGTTGATGGTGATGTAGTTATTTTCATGAATTTTAGGCCAGACCGAGCTCGACAGATAACTAACGCTTTTACCGATGACAATTTTATTGGATTCATCAGAAAAAAACGTCCAAAATTAGCTGATTTTGTAATGACCACTCAGTACTCCAAAGATATCCAAGCTCCGGTAGCATTCCCGCCAGAAAAAATTCGTAACTCATTGGGGGAGCATTTAAGTAATTTAGATAAAACACAGTTAAGAATCGCGGAAACTGAAAAATATGCTCATGTAACTTTTTTCTTTAGTGGTGGGCAAGAAAATCTTTTCAAAGGGGAATCAAGAATACTAATTCCATCCCCAAAAGTCGAAACCTACGATCTCATGCCAGAAATGAGTGCTTATGAGCTCACAGATAATCTTATTGAAGCAATTAATAGCAAAGATTTTGATGTTATTATTTGTAACTATGCGAACTGTGACCAAGTTGGTCACAGCGGAATATTTAAGGCGGCAGCTAAGGCTGTAGAGGTGATTGATGAATGCATTGGTAAGCTGTTATTGGCAGTTGAGAATGCTGGCGGTCAGTGCTTAATAACTGCTGATCATGGTAATGTTGAGCAAATGTTTGATGAAGAGACTGGGCAGCCTCACACACAACACACTACTTTGCCAGTTCCCCTGATATATATAGGAGAAAAGAAAATATCACTTCTTAAACAGGGATCGTTGTCAGATGTCGCCCCTACAATTTTAACACTTATGGATTTACCTCAGCCCAAGGAAATGTCAGGAAAATCCCTAGTCAAAAATCACTAATATAGCACTAATTGATGGTAATACATTTAATGCGATATTTCATTTCAAGAATACTTATTGCTCTCATTTTCATTACGCCTATATTGGCTGAAGAAAAAAATGATCTACATAAACTAAATAAATTAAATAATAAAATTTATGACCTTAAAAAATCTTTAGTAGGGCATGGAGAAAGCCAAGAATCATTAAATAATCAATTAGAAAAAACTGAATTATCCCTGGCAAAAATAATCTCCAAGATAAGAGCTTTTGAAAAAAAAATAGATTCTTTAAACCGGAGAATTGAAAATCTTCATGAACAAAGAAATAATTTAACAGCATATTTAAAGAAACAACAATATCTAATAAAAAATTATATTAAATTTCTTCATCGTCAAGGAACAGAAGAGCCTCTAAAGCTTATTTTAAAACAACAAAACCCAGAAAATATTAATCGAATACTTGAATATTATAATTACTTTATAAATGCTAGAAATGAAAAAATTATCAGCTATAAAGAGAAAATTAAAGAGCTTAATATTATCCAAAAGCTAATTTCAGATCAAAAAATAGAATTAATGCGAAATCGATCTGAACTTAAAGAAAGAAAAAATAACTTCTTATCATTACAAAGCTCAAGAGAGCTCACTATAAAGAAACTTAATAGTAAAATTAATTCTTCACAACTCAAACTTGCTTTATACGCTGACCAGAAAGCTAACCTAGAAATCTTATTAAGAAAAAAAACCCACGCATTAAATAATCCTTTTAGCGCTTCTTCAAAAAACAATTTTTATGAAAATAAAGGTAAGCTACCCTGGCCTGTGAATGCTAATCCGAGTAACGAGTATGACTTAAAATCGAATTCTTCGATGCACTCAAAAGGCTGGCTTCTAAAAACTAATGCGGGATCTCCAGTTAGAGTTGTTCATGATGGTAAAATCATATTTGCTAATTATCTAAAAGGCCACGGTCTTTTGATAATAGTTAGTCATGGTGACGGCTTCATGACGCTATATGCTCATAACCAATTCCTTTTAAAAAAAATGGGTGACTGGGTATTGAAAGGCGAAGATATCGCGAGGGTGGGAAACACCGGTGGTCTTGATGAGCATGCACTTTATTTTGAAGTGAGAAAAAACGGTAAGCCTTCAAATCCGAAAATTTGGCTCTTAAGTAAGAATTACTAGGTTGATGTTAATAATATATAGTAATAGCGGTAACTTAAAATATTGGTGTATATAAATAAGGGTAAGATTATGTTTGCTTCAAGATATATAATATTTTCATTTATTGTATTTTTCTTATCCCATGCTTTTTCCAACGTTTCATATGCAAACACTAGCCAGCAAAGTGATCTACTTCCGCTTGAAGAGTTACGTTACTTTACTCAAGCATTTGAAAGAATAAAGAAAGAATATATAGAAGAAATGAATGACAAAGAATTACTCGAAATGGCAATAGAAGGGCTACTTGGTGCCTTGGATCCCCATTCAGCATATTTGGATAAAAACACCTTTTCTCTATTACAAGAACAAACTTCTGGAAAATTTGAGGGTCTTGGTATTGATATTAGCCAAGAGAATGGCGCTCTTAAAGTTATTTCGCCAATTGATGGTTCCCCTGCATATAAGGCAGGTGTTTTACCAGGCGACTTGATTATCAAAATTAATGGTAGCAATGTTCAAAGCATGTCGTTTGGCGAAGCAGTCAAATTAATGAAGGGGCCAAAAGGATCTACATTATCCTTAGCTATTCTTAGAGATCAGGTGGATGGAACAATTGAAATAAATATTGAACGAGATATCATCAAAATTGATAGTGTTCGCTCTAAAATACTTGAATCAGATATAGCTTACATTCGTATTGCACAATTTCAAGAAAATACTGGTATGCAGTTTAAAAAGTTATTAAACAACTTATCTGTTAGAGAGATATCTCCTAAAGGATTGATTATAGATCTACGGAATAACCCAGGTGGTCTTCTAGCAAGCTCAATAAAGGTTGTAGATTCGATCTTAGATGAAGGGTTAATTGTTTATACCGAAGGTCGATCTGCGACATCAAATAAAAAATATCATGCTTCTATTGGGGACGATTTAAACGGCTTACCGGTGATAATTTTAATAAACGAAGGCTCTGCATCTGCGGCAGAAATCGTTGCAGGCGCACTACAAGATCACAACCGTGCACTCATACTGGGTACTTCAAGTTTTGGTAAAGGGTCTGTACAAACAATCTTTCCATTAGGCGCTGATCGGGGAATAAAATTTACCACTGCAAGATATTTCACTCCAAATGGAACATCAATTCAAGGGGCTGGTATATTGCCAGATATTGTTATCGAACCATCAGAAATAAAGGTACGCAGAAGTATAACGAAAACCAAAGAAGAAAATTTATTAGGGCACCTTAGTAATCCAGTGAAGGAAAAATCTAGTGAAAGGGAAGTGGGGGCAATAGATGACAACCAATTATATGACGCAATAAATTTATTAAAGGGATTATATATATTAAATAACAAAACTAAGCCTAAAAAAGCTCTATAATATTTTTATAATACTAAAGTCTCATTTCAATACCCTGTTTTGCCATGTATGTCTTGGCTTCTTTAATTGTAAACTCGCCGAAATGAAAAATACTAGCAGCTAAAACTGCATCAGCCTGGCCCTCAAGAATACCATCAGCTAAATGCTTTAGATTACCTGCCCCTCCTGAAGCAATAATAGGAATATCAACTTCTGAGCTAACTGCTTTTGTAAGTTCAAGATTAAAACCATTTTTAGTTCCATCGTTATCCATGCTAGTCAATAAAATTTCACCTGCTCCATATCTGGCCATCTTATTTGTCCAATCCAGTACATCAATTCCTGTAGTATTTCTGCCGCCATGAGTAAATACTTCCCATTTTATGGGCTCATCATTGGTGCTAGTTTTCTTAGCATCAATAGCTACGACAATACACTGGGAACCAAAACGATCAGCAGCAATACGAACGAATTCTGGAGTTTTTACAGCTGCTGAATTGATGCTTACCTTATCAGCACCAGCATTAAGTAAGTTCCTTATATCCGTTAAGTTTCTCACACCACCGCCCACTGTAAGGGGGATAAATACCTCACTTGCCATCCGCTCTACTGTATTTATTATAGTATCTCGGCCTTCATGGCTGGCTGTGATATCTAAGAAAGTAATTTCATCAGCTCCTTCCTGATTGTATCGTTTAGCCACTTCTATAGGATCACCAGCATCTCTAATATCTATGAATTGGACACCCTTAACCACCCGACCTCTGTCAACATCGAGACAAGGGATAATTCTCTTTGCTAGCGTCATAAAATGACCTTAATTATATTGAGAACCAAAAAATTTCACTCCTACAAATCACTATGGCCTGATACTAATCTTTATCAAAAAGATGTCCTAATTTTCCCGCTTTTACTGCCAAGTATGCTTCATTATGCGGATTTTGTCCTGTTTGGATTGATAGTCTCTCAGATACAACAATTCCCATATCTTTAAGCGCTTTAACTTTTTTAGGATTATTCGTGAGCAGCCTAACATCAACTATACCAAGATGATTAAAAATAGATTCGCATACACTATAATCTCTTGCATCAGGATCAAAACCGAGCTGCTCATTCGCCTCAACTGTGTCAGCACCCTCATCTTGGAGATGGTATGCCTTAATTTTATTAAGCAAACCAATACCTCTGCCCTCTTGGCGAAGATAGACTATAGCTCCTACTTCTTCCTTAGCAATAAGACGCATAGATTCCTCGAGCTGAGATCCACAATCACATCGCAGACTAAATAAGGAATCACCCGTTAAGCATTCAGAATGAATTCTGACTAATACTGACTTATGAGTAGATACTGAACCTAAAGTTAAAACAATATGTTCTTTTTTTTCAATATCATCAAAAAAACCATGTAGCTTAAAAGTTCCCCACCGAGTTGGTAGCTCTGAGCTTTGTATGAAATTCAATGGCACAATTTACTCCGAATAGCCTAATTTAAGGATAGTCATTTTAACTATGATATATAACGTGTAAAGAGCTTTACATTCATAATCAATTAGACTTAATGAGTTTTAATTTTTATAAAATTTTCATAGCCACATACAAAATTATGGCAGTAAAACCACCGGCTAACAAATCGTCTGCCATAATACCTATACCCCCAGATATATTTTTATCTATCCAACTTATAGGCCAAGGTTTCAATATATCAAAAAACCTAAACAGCAAAAAACCTACAAAAACCCAGCCCCAGGTAACTGGGACTAAAATCATAGCAAGCCATATTCCAACTATTTCATCCCATACAATTCCACTATGGTCGTGAACATTTAGATCGCGCGCAGTTTTTCCACAAAAATATATTCCAGCTAGAGCTGCAATTACTATAACGATAGTATAAGTAACTAATGATAGCTTTACTAAAAACATCCAAGCTAAAATGCCTAATAAAGTACCTGCAGTTCCTGGTGCCTTGGCGAACAAACCACTGCCAAAACCAAATGCTAAAAAGTGAACTGGGTTACCTAAAAGTTGCTTAAAAGTTGGACTAAATGTATTCATTTATTATGCTCTTTTATTGATAGAGATATTTTTAAATATATCAAAATTAGTACCGATAATCTTCAAAAATGCTGGTAGCCAGATTTAATTATATTCAATAGTTCACCCTGGTCATCATAACAACGTATTCCTGGATTTATAGAGACCTGACCGATATAACATGCTTGTATTTTTTTGGAGTCCATCATACTTTCTAAAAGGGCAACATGTTTTTTTGGAACAGTAAAACATAACTCATAGTCATCACCACCAGATAGAATCCATTTTCGAATTAAATCATGATCTGCGATATCTGTTAAAAAATTTGCGTATGGTATACGCTCAAATTCAATATTAGCGCCATACGATTTAGAACTAAGAATATGCCCAAGATCTGCAATAAGCCCATCTGAAATGTCTATTGCTGAAGATGCAATATTTTGTAAAAGGATACCCTCTTGTATTCTTGGTTCTGGTCGGTAAAATTTGTTATAAAGACGGTCGATCGAGCTCTTAGGTAGAAGGTTCAATGAATTAGGTGGTTTTTCAAAAAGAAAGATAGCCGCGGCAGCTTCTCCAAGTGAGCCTGTCACATAAATATAGTCGCCTTCTTTAACATCGCTCCTTTTTATAGCTTTACCTCTATCTACAGTTCCAAGCACTTGGATGGTTATTGATAAAGGTCCCGCTGTCAGATCTCCTCCAACTAAGGTACAGCCAAATTTTTTAGCATCTCTTTCAAGTGCTTTGGAAAATCTATAAATCCACTCTTCATTTCCTGTTTGATGAGTTAAGGCTAAAGTAAACCAATGAGGCTCTGCCCCCATAGCCGCGATATCACTGAGATTAACCCTTAAAGCACGCTGTGCAATATCACCAGGAGAAGAGTTCGACGGAAAATGTATAGCTTCAACCAATGTATCTACAGTGGTTACGAGTTGCTTATCTGGGGGGATTTCTAGGATAGCGCAATCGTCCCCCACTCCAAGTGAGACACCTTTGCTTTGGCCTAAATTAGAAAAATATTTTTCTATTATTGAAAATTCACCTATTGAAGCTTTTTTTGAACTCATAAATTTAACTTTTATATTTTAATATGACTAAAAATAGCGTCTTCATAATTTATTGAATATCAATACCTAAGGATTATAGAGTCGATTATTTAGAGTGTTTCTCATTGTTGATTTCAATAGCACGTTTTTTAAGTGCCGTCATGTCAAGGATCCCGTTAATATACTTGTAGGTATCAGTTGGCCCAAATTTTTTAGCTAGATTTACTGCCTCATTAATCGCAACCTTATAGGGAATATCGATTCTGAAACATAACTCATATGAGCCAATTCTTAAAATAACCCTAGATATCTGGTCTAATCTCGAAGTTTCTCTATCAAGAAATTCTGTATAAGCACCGTCTACCTCATCTAATTTGTCTATAATACCGTAAAGTAATTCTTTAAAAAATTCAGTGTCTACCTTGTCCATATTATTATTAGCTAAAAATTCTTGATGTATAATGCTAATTTCAGTACCAGAAACCGAGCGCTGGTAAAGGGCTTGGACTAAGAGCTCTCTGGCTTTTTTTCGAGTTGAGGGTAAGAACATCAGTGCTTCCTATGATTAACTAAATGTATGGATCATTTCCAGTACAGCATCTGCAGCATCTTGTCCTTTATTGCTTTGACCTAAAGCGGAATTTATCTCTATACGAGAGCGTTGCTCAGCCTGCGCAAGATCATCAGTAGTTAAAAGGCCATAACCAACTGGTATATTAGCCCTTAGGGCAACTTCGCCTAGGCCTCTGGTAGTTTCTTGGCATACATAGTCGAAATGTGGAGTCTCTCCACGAATTACACAACCTAAAGCGATAATGCCATTATAACTAGGTAGTTTTTGAACGTTAGTTAATTTTTGACAAGCAAGAGGTAGCTCAAATGCACCGGGAACCCTAAATATGTCAATATTTTTTTCAGGGATTCCTGAATTTTTTAATACAATTTGAGCCCCTTTTACAAGGTTGTCAGTAATATTAGAATTCCATTTAGCTGCCACTACTGCAATATGAACCGAAGATATGCGATCTTTATTTATTTCTAAATTATCCCTACTAGGACTTTTTCTACTCATTTTTGAGCCCTCAATATTTTCTTCAAAATATTTATGATTCATTGATCATTTGTAGTAAATTTTTAATCACAACTTATATATTCTACTACTTCTAGATCAAACCCAGAAATTGCTATAAATCTGAATGGTGCACTTAGTAACCTCATTTTATGTACCCCAAGATTCATTAAGATTTGTGAGCCTGTTCCTACTTGTTGATAAACGACATCACTGGCTTTTTTAGGAACCGGACTAATCATTTCATCGATCCCAGAATCTATATCGTCAGCATCTTCAGGGTAATAAAGAAAAACTACTACTCCTCTTCCTTCCTTTGCCACTCTCTCCATCGCCCCAGATAAAGTCCAATTTTTGTAACCCCCAGGTGACTCAATACTGAAAAGATCTCTAGCAGACTTGTTTATATGAACTCTGACTAATGGGGGTTCTCCTTCGGAAATATCACCCATAACTAAAGCAAAATGTTTTTCATTACGAACTACATCCAAATACGTGTGAAGAACAAAATCTCCATATCTTGTATTCACCTCTCGCTTACTGGTGCAGCTGACAGTCTTTTCAGTAACTAGTCGATAATGTATTAGATCAGCAATTGTACCTATTTTAAGGTTGTGTTTTTTTGCAAAGACATCAAGATCGCTGCGGCGCGCCATAGTTCCATCTTCATTCATAATTTCAACAATTACTGCAGCTGATTCTAAGCCAGCTATTCTTGCCAAATCACATCCAGCCTCAGTATGTCCTGCACGACACAAAACACCCCCGGCTTCTGCTTGAAGAGGAAATATATGACCGGGTTGAACAATGTCTTTTTTTGATGCGTTATCAGCAACTGCTGCATGAATAGTTCGAGCTCTATCAGCAGCAGATATACCTGTCGTTACGCCATTAGCAGCTTCAATAGATACAGTGAAATTAGTTGCACGGCTAGCCTTATTAACACTAACCATCAAGGGTAAATCTAATTGTCTACATCGCTGCTCTGTTAGTGTTAAGCAGATCAGGCCACGTCCATTAGTCGCCATAAAATTTATATCTTCTGGCCGAACCATTTTTGCAGCCATTACCAGATCACCCTCATTTTCACGATTTTCATCGTCCATAAGGATAACCATTTTACCTTGACGTATGTCTTCAATTATTTCTTCAGTGCTATTAATGCTCATACCTATTCTCAAATCTAAATTATAAAAAACATAACTTGTATCATCACTGCATTTAAAACTAATTGGTAATAGCGACTTCTCCAAGCATTAATCGTTCCACATAGCGTGCTATTACATCTACCTCTAAGTTAACTTTAGTTCCTTTCTGGTAAGTATTCATCACAGTATGCTCAAGAGTCCAGGGAACGATATTTAATTCAAACTCTGATCCCTCGACCTTGTTAACAGTTAAGCTTATTCCATCGACAGTTATTGATCCTTTTTGTGCGATATATTTGGCTAGTTCAGCCGGTGCGCCAACCCGAAAACGCTCAGAGCGCGCGTCTGGGAAGCGGTCTAAAATTTCACCTATACCGTCAACATGACCAAGCACTAGATGGCCGCCCAATCTCATATCTATGGTCAGCGAGCGCTCAAGATTAACTTTGGATCCGATACTCCAGTTTTCTATAGAAGTAACAGACAATGTCTCTGAAGAGACATCTGACTCGAAACCATCCTGACATAATCTTGCAACTGTGAGGCAAACACCATTGGTTGCAATGCTATCTCCAAGTTGGATTTTTGATATATCTAGTTGGTTTGTATTCACGCGCAATTTCATATCGCCATTGTATTGTTCTAGAGCTACGATCTCTCCAACTTCTTCTATGATGCCAGTAAACATATTTATGGTTTCTCTACTTTAGTATTTAAATTCTTTATTTGCGTAGTCAGGCGTATATCGTTGCCTACCTGCCTTATATCCTTAATATCTAACTCTATAGATTGATCTAGACTAGTAAATGGCAAACTAAGCAATGGTCTTGCTATATTGCCCAAAAGTTTTGGTGCCATATAAATTATAAGCTCATCCACTAAACCTTGTTGCATAAAGGCGCCTGCCAAGATTGGACCAGATTCTATAAGAACATTATTGCACTCTTTTTCAGCCAATAATTTCATTAGACCTAAAAGATCAACTTTTCCAGCACTATTAGCAATACAGATGGTATCAATATTTCCTAAATCTGAATTGTATTTCTCAATTGCTGTAGCAACTAATATAGGTGCTGAACCTGACAAAACCTTTGCATCATTTGGTAATTTTAGTTTGCTGTCAACTACTACTAAAAGTGGTTGTTTTGGCTCTTGTATATGGTTAGATATTGATGCATCTTTTTTATATCTGACTGTCAAAGATGGATCATCATACAAAATAGTTCCAATACCCGTAATAATAGCGCAATTCGAAGCTCTTAGTTTCTGAACATCTTCACGGGCAGGTCGACCAGTAATCCACTGGCTTGTTCCATCGCCCATTGCAGTGCGTCCATCTAAGCTCATAGCTAACTTAATAGTTATTCTAGGTAAGCCAAGCTGATGTCTTTTGATATAACCTGAATTAAGCTTTTGGGCATCAGTTTTTAGTAAGGGTCCCTCGACTAAGATACCTGCTTGTTTTAACTTTAGAAGACCCTGGCCATCCACCGCTGGGTTAGGGTCAGTCATACCATATACAACTCTTGAAATTCCAGACTTTATTAACGCATCCACACAAGGACCTGTTTTTCCCTTATGGCTGCATGGCTCCAGGGTAACATAAGCTGTGGCCCCATCGGATGGTGCAATTAAAGACTTAAGAGCATTTATCTCGGCATGATCCTCGCCAGCTATTTGATGCCAACCTTCACCTATAATTTTCTCGTCCTTCGTAAGAATACAGCCTACAGAAGGATTTGGCTTACAAGTATTTTTTCCTTTAAGTGCCAGCTTTAGAGCTTTAGTCATCATCTTAAAATCGAAGCTACTTAAGTGCTCAGTATTCTCCATATAAAATTAATCCCTGATCTTTTCTGAACCCTTTTTTTCCAATCGGTCAAGCTCGGCTCGAAATTCGCTTAAATCTTGAAAACTTCGATAAACAGAGGCAAAACGAACATACGCTACTTCATCTAACTCTCTAAGTTCAGACATAACTCTTTCTCCAACCATTCTCGAGGTTATCTCTCTTTCTCCGGTTGCCCTCAAGCTATGCTGAATATGTGATATCGCGTCTTCAATCTGATCGATACTAACCGGGCGCTTCTCAAGAGCTCTGAGAAGACCTGCTCTAAGCTTTTCCTCATCAAAGGGTTCGCGTGTTTCATCACTTTTTATGACTCTTGGCATGACAAGCTCAGCTAATTCATAAGTAGTAAAACGCTCACGACAAGACATACATTCACGTCTTCGCCTAACTTGACCACCCTCTGAAACGAGCCGGGAGTCATTAACCTTAGTATCTTCTGCGCTACAAAAAGGACAATACATGGGAGTCTCTTGATTTTAATAAATAATATAGAATTATATCATACTGAAATGATCTCTCAGCGTCGCTGAGGTTTGCAGCAATTCAAGGAAAAAATATAAAGTGATTGTATTAATAAAAACTTACTAGCTATATACAGGAAATCTACTGCAAAGCTCGAGAACCTTTTCTCTTACCTCTGGAATAACCGTATTAGAAGTACCAGATTCTAAACTATCTAGCACATCACAAATCCAATGAGCGAGATCTTCTGATTCAGCTTCTTTGAATCCGCGAGTCGTTATAGCTGGAGTACCTATTCTTAATCCAGAAGTTACAAAGGGTGATCGAGGGTCATTAGGTACAGCATTTTTGTTTACTGTTATAAATGCCTCACCCAAAGCTGCATCGGCGTCCTTTCCAGTAAACTCTTTTCCGATTAAATCAACCAACATGAGATGATTTTCAGTTCCACCAGATACTATTTTTATTTTTCTTTTTATGAAAGTCGCAGCCATTATCTGCGCATTTTTTAATACTTGTTGTTGATAAACTTTAAATTCTTCAGTTAAAGCCTCTTTAAAAGAAATAGCTTTGGCAGCTATGACATGACAAAGAGGTCCCCCTTGGCCACCAGGAAAGATAGCGGAATTAAATTTCTTTGCTAAATCTTCGTTGTTGGTCAGAATAATCCCACCACGGGGACCCCGAAGTGTCTTATGTGTAGTCGATGTTACAGCGTCTGCAAAGGGAATTGGGCTAGGATAAACACCTGCTGCAACAAGACCAGCTACATGTGCCATATCAACTAAAAAATAAGCCCCCACCTTATCAGCAATTTCACGGAAACGCATCCAATCCAAAATTCCAGAGTATGCGGAAAATCCAGCTATAATCATTTTAGGTTTGCATTCGGTTGCTAGTCTCTCTATTTCGTCATAGTCGACTAAACCAGTTTCTGGATTTAAACCATATTGAACAGAATTATAAATTTTTCCTGAGAAACTAGGTTTTGCTCCATGAGTTAAATGGCCACCCGCGTCTAAACTCATGCCAAGTATAGTGTCACCGGCCGAGCAAAGAGCTAAAAACACAGCAGAATTTGCCTGTGATCCAGAATGTGGCTGAACATTAGCAAAGCTGACCCCAAATAACTCTTTAGCCCTCTCAATAGCTAGTTCTTCTGTTTGATCGACAAATTCACAACCACCGTAGTAACGTTTACTAGGATAGCCTTCAGCATACTTATTAGTAAGCTTAGATCCCTGTGCCGCCATTACAGCAGGACTAGTATAATTTTCCGATGCGATAAGCTCAATATGATCTTCTTGGCGTTTCGACTCGTTTTTTATTGATCCCCAGATCTCAGGATCAAAATTTTCAATAGTTTGGTTTTTATCAAACATTCGTATCACACAATAGATTTATATTTAAATGGCAAGGAATTCTTCATTCATTAAATTGTACACAAATTTAGATAAAACTACACGATTTTTGCGTCTGAATACACTTATTAAAATATACTATTTTCTTATACCCCAATAGTAAGCTACATATTTCTTCTATAAAGACCACCAATTTCGTAAAGAGCTGAGCTTAATTGACCTAAAGAGTTAAATTTAGCTGCCTCCATGAGGCAGCTAAATGTATTTTCTTGATTTAATGCCGCTAGCTTCAGGTTAGCAATTGACTCTTCGGCAGCATCTTTATTCAGGACGACATATGCTTTCAATGCATTAACTTGTAGTTGCTTTTCTTTATCATCAGATCTTGCAAGTTCGCGCCCTTCTATAATTTCTTTTTCCTCTTCATTTGGAAGAAAAGTATTTATGCCAATCAATGGCAAGCTACCATCATACTTTTTATGCTCATAAACCATACTTTCTTCTTGAATTTTTCCTCTCTGATACATAGTTTCCATTGCGCCAAGTACTCCTCCACGTTCCGAGATTCTGTCAAATTCGTCATAGACCGCTTCTTCTAATAAGTCGGTCAACTGTTCAACCACAAAAGATCCTTGCCATGGGTTTTCACAAAAATTTAAACCAAATTCACGATTAATTATTAATTGTATTGCCATAGCCCGACGTACTGATTCTGATGTTGGTGTAGTAATAGCTTCATCATAAGCATTAGTATGTAAACTATTCGTATTATCAAATATTGCATACAAAGCTTGAAGGGTCGTACGAATATCGTTGAAGCTCATTTCCTGTGCATGCAAACTTCGGCCAGATGTCTGAATATGATATTTAAGCATCTGGCTACGTGGGCTAGCATCATATCTTTCCTTCATCGCTCTAGCCCAAATACGGCGAGCAACTCTGCCCATCACAGCATATTCAGGATCCATCCCATTTGAAAAGAAAAAACTGAAATTTGATACAAAATCATCTATTTTCATACCCCTCGATAAATAATACTCCACTAAAGTAAATCCGTTTGATAGGGTAAACGCTAACTGTGAAATCGGGTTAGCGCCTGCTTCAGCGATATGATAACCGCTTACTGAAACACTATAATAATTGGATATTTTATTTTTAATAAAATATTCCTGCACATCACCCATCATCCGCATCGCAAAATTTGTAGAAAAAATACAGGTATTTTGTGCTTGATCCTCTTTGAGAATGTCGGCCTGTACCGTTCCTCGAACTGACGTTAGAGCTACTTCTTTTATTTTAGAATAAATTTTACCATCTACCAATCTGTCGCCAGTAATTCCGAGCAAAGCTAGGCCTAATTGATTATGGCCGTCTGGAAGCTTTCCTTTATAAGTAGGCCTCTCTTTACCTTTGAAAAAATTCTGTATTTTAAGCTCAGCTTCAGCCCATAAATCATTTTCTTTAAGATAAATTTCAACTTGCTGATCAATTACAGCATTCATAAAAAAAGCTAGAATCATTGGTGCTGGGCCGTTTATAGTCATAGATACTGAGGTTTTTGAGGAGCATAGATCAAAACCGGAGTAGAGTTTTTTCATATCATCCAATGTGGCAATTGAGACTCCAGAATTACCAATTTTTCCCCATATATCAGGACGCACATCTGGGTCCGCTCCGTAAAGTGTTACGGAGTCAAAAGCTGTTGAAAGACGAATGGCTGGCAAACCACTTGATACATAATGGAATCTACGATTTGTCTTTTCCGGGGTGCCCTCACCAGCAAACATCCTTGAAGGATCCTCTCCTATCCTACGATATGAAAAAACACCAGCTGTATACGGATAGTTACCTGGTAAATTTTCGGACAGTAAAAATTTCAAAATTTCGCCCCAATCTCTATACTGAGGAGCTGCAACCTTTGGAATTTTTAGTTGACTTAAAGAGGTTATATAATTATCGCCTTTGATATCTTTACCTCTTACGGAATAAGAATATTTGTCTGATTCAACTGCTGATTTTCTTTCTGTCCATTCATGGATCATTTTTTTTGAATCCATCGTCATTTTGGTAATGGCGTATTGATACGTTGCACGCAATTTAATGAGAGTCTTATCAGAATTTTTTTGGATTAACTGGGATTCTGAATATTTCTCTAGAGGGCTTGGAAGCATCTCATCTTTTAGTTTGCTTAACATGGAGTAAGCCTGATAAGCTTCAGATGCAAGTTCAGATTGAGCTTTATTTCTTATACAAATCTGTCGCCCATTCTCACTAATATCAGAGAGGTAACGAACTCTATTTTCAGGAATAAGTGCAACCGATTTTGAATATATAAAAGTACTATCTTTTTTAGGAACCCAGACTTTTTTATCCAATTTGTTTTTACGAACAATGAGTCTGCACAGATTATAAAAAGCATAACTTAACCCAGGATCATTAAATTGGTTAGCAATGGCTGGGTAGACTGGTATTTCGGTATCTAACAAATCAAATTTATTATGATTTCTTCGCCACTGCTTTCGTATATCGCGCAGAGCGTCTGCTGAGCCTCTTTTTTCATACTTATTTAAAATGACTATATCTGCATAATCGACCATATCTATTTTTTCTAGCTGAGTAGCTGCACCGTAATCTCCAGTCATTATATAAATTGATAGATCAACAAAATCGACTATCTGAGAATCGCTTTGACCAATACCGGCTGTCTCAATTAATATCAAGTCATAACCTACTGATCTTAAATATATAGATATATCTTCTAAGACTTCATTAGTTGCCAAATGTTGACGTCTTGTTGCCATAGATCTCATAAATATTTTTGGAGAAGAAAGGCTATTCATTCTTATCCTATCACCTAATAATGCTCCTCCTGTTTTTCGCCGAGTAGGGTCTACAGCTAAAACTGCTATACGGATATCTGGTCTATTTCTTAAAAATCTCTCTAAGAGTTCATCAACAACACTACTCTTACCTGCTCCACCAGTACCAGTAATACCTATTACTGGTGTTCGACAAATAGACTCTTTCCATTTAGTTTTTAGCTCATTTAGTATATCTGTTGGGATAACTCTATTTTCTATAGCAGAGATAGTTTGAGAGATTTTAATCTCGTTATTTATATCTTGTTTAATATATCTCTCATAGAGGTCATCAACGTATATTTTAGTTCTCTTATCAGTTGGATCGGCTCTCACAATCTGAAATATATCGTCTATCATTCCAATAAGACCCATTTTCATTCCATGTTCTGGATGATAGATGCGACTAACTCCGGCAGATTCAAGAAGATTAATTTCTTCAAGTGTAATAGTGCCACCGCCGCCGCCAAAAACTTTAATATGTTCTGCCCCATATTCTTTTAGTAAATCCAATAAGTATGTGAAGTATTCCATATGCCCACCCTGGTAAGAGCTTATGGCGATGGCGTCAACATCCTCCTGAATAGCAGCACGAACAACCTCGCATACACTTCTGTTGTGGCCTAAATGAACTACTTCAGCACCCTTTGATTGAATTAATCTTCGAATCACATTTATAGCAGCATCATGCCCATCAAAAAGGGATGCAGCTGTAACAAAACGAAGTGTTCTTGAGGTTTCGTTTTCTTTTTTTCCAATCATACTAACCACTTATTTTATATAAATTACCTAACGCCTCACTACAGGCGTTAACATTGTTATTTCTCGATCATTTCTATTATAAAATTAAGTTCTTAGTTTCGTTGAAAGTTGAAGGGCCGTCAATTTAAAAAAGAACCCCTACCTGAAACTGACAACATTGTATTTACTTAACAGGTACCATCAAAAAAAGGGAGGTTATATCGTTATAAAAAGTTAAGTTGTATAATCGAGTGGAAATAATTAAAGTTTTATAATAGTGGTGCAGTCTTAATTTATTGACTACAGATACCTAACAAAGGGGTTACAGCGTGGCGCAATACGTTTTTACAATGAATCGAGTAAGTAAGATTGTGCCGCCTAAGCGTGAGATTCTGAAAGATATCTCTTTGTCATTTTTTCCCGGAGCTAAAATTGGCGTGCTTGGTCTAAATGGGTCAGGTAAATCATCTCTTCTAAATATCATGTCAGGGCTTGACACGGATATTCAGGGCGAGGCTACGCCAATGCCAAATATTAAAATAGGCTATCTCTGTCAAGAACCCCTTCTTAATAATGATAAAAATGTGCGTGAAAATGTTGAGGAAGGTATTCTAGAGGCAGTAGAGGCTCTAAAAGAACTTGAGCAAATCTATATTGATTATGCTGAGCCAGATGCAGACTTTGATAAACTGGCCAAACGTCAAGGGCAATTAGAGGATATCATTGAACACTGGGATGCACATAATATAGATAGCCAACTAAGTATTGCAGCTGATGCCTTAAGACTTCCACCCTGGGATTCAGATGTATCGCTACTATCAGGTGGTGAAAGAAGAAGAGTTGCATTATGTAAACTGCTTATTTCTAAACCCGACATGATATTGCTTGACGAGCCCACAAACCATTTGGATGCAGAATCTGTATATTGGTTAGAAAAATTTCTAGAAGAATTTTCAGGTACTGTTGTTGCTGTGACTCATGATAGATACTTTCTTGATAATGTTGCTGGATGGATTTTGGAACTCGATAGAGGTCATGGTATACCTTATGAGGGCAACTACACAAACTGGCTTGAAACAAAAGAAGCGCGACTTGATATAGAAAAAAAACAAGAGGATGCTCGTCAGCGTACAATAAAAAACGAATTGGAATGGGTTAGGCAAAATCCAAAAGGCCGGCATACAAAAAATAAAGCTCGATTAGCTCGTTTTGAAGAAATGAATTCGCAAGAGTTTCAAAGTCGTAATGAAACAAACGAAATCTATATACCCCCGGGCCCCAGGCTTGGGGAAAATGTTATTTCTTTTGAAAATATAAGCAAAAGTTTTGGTGACCAATTATTAATCGATAATTTATCTCTTAAAATTCCCAAGGGGTCAATTGTTGGTGTAGTTGGAGGAAATGGTGCTGGAAAATCTACACTTTTTAAAATGATCTGTGGGATAGAAGATCCTGACAGCGGGAATATTTCTGTTGGTGAAACAGTTAAGCTCGCATTTGTTGATCAAAGCAGAGAAAATCTTGATGACAACCAAAGTGTATGGGAGGCGATCTCAGATAAAAAAGATATACTAAAAATTGGAAACTACGAAATATCTTCAAGGGCATATGCTGGAAGATTTAACTTTAAAGGTAATGATCAACAAAAAAAAGTTGCAGAGTTATCTGGCGGTGAGAGAGGCAGGTTACATTTAGGGATAACTCTAAAACAAGGAGCCAATGTATTACTATTGGATGAGCCCTCAAATGATTTAGATATTGAAACGCTTAGAGCGCTAGAAGAGGCTATCCAAAATTTCCCCGGCTGTGTACTTGTTATATCACATGACCGTTGGTTTTTAGACAGAATTTCAACACATGTCTTAGCCTATGAAGGTAATAGTGAGATCAAATTTTTTGAGGGGAATTATAGTGAATACCATGAGGACCTTACCAAAAGAAAAGGCTCTGAATCAGAGCCTAAACGTATAAAATATAAAAGATTGAAACGATAAAATAATTTTTTTTAAAGGATACTAATCATTTTTTCTGTAAAGATGTAAATGTAATGGCTCTCCTGATTCTGGAGTCCAATCAAATCCTATTGAATCTAGCTTCAGCATCTTTTCTTCGGTCAACCAACTGTAGACCATATCTATGCGCTGTTTGATCACCCACTGACCTAAAGCTAACTCACCGGTTACTGACTCTTCATCAGTCACATAATCACTAGGGACTAAGCAATCGCCATATTTTTGCTTATATGCCTCTAAAGCAGCAAAGGCTCTTTTCCAGTCGTACTCGCGAAGATCCCAAACATAATCAACCGTGCAAAGTCTTTGATATTTTTCTCTTGGATAATTGCCCTCTGTAAGTCTTTGGGCTCTGGCAAAATCACCCAACTCGTAATGATCACCTTCTGTAAGGTAATTTTCGGGAACCAAACTATCGCCAAATTGTTCTCTATATTTTTGTAATTCGGCAAAACCTTTTTCCCAATGAGGCTCATGTGGATCCCAAACAAATTTTAATTCATCCAATCGATTAATTTGATCTTCTGTTAAGAGCCCATTAGCTCGATCTTGGCGTAATTTAAGCAACCAAAATCCTAATGTGAAACCATCCTCAGTTGAATAAAATTGTGGCACCAAGGTATTAGTATGCTCCTTTCTATAATCCGCTAAATGCTGATAAGCCTCATCCCATGGTGTACTTTCTGTTTCTTTTAATCTTTGAGCTAAATCTTTATACATAATCTTTTTCTTCTTAGTTGTTGCTTAATACTGATAAAATTTAAAGAATTAATATACATTAACGGCTGTTAAATATATATCTTTCGTCATTATAACTGTAATTGAAGTTTACCAGCAAAATTTTTGCTGTTCGACATATTTTTTAAAGAATTAAGGGATAAATTTATGACAAATAATGATATTTTACGTCGTATCCGTTATATCCTCGGCTATGATGATAAAAAAATGCTTCTTGTTTTTAGCTTGGGAGGAAAGACTATATCGACTGATGTCCTAATCAAAAAATTGAAGAAAAATACTGAGTCAGATTTCTTAAATTGTAATGACAATTATCTTGCTGCATTTCTTAATGGTCTAATTATTAATAAAAGAGGTAAGAAAGAAGGCTTACAGCGTCCACCTGAAAAAAAATTAAATAACAATATGATATTCACTAAGCTGAAAATTGCGTTTCATTTGGAGTCAGACGATATCTTGGAAATTTTTACTTTATCAGATTTTGAATTAAGCTTGCACGAACTAAGTTCTTTCTTTCGGAAAAGAACCCACAAAAATTATAGAGAGTGCAAAGATCAGGTTTTAAGATATTTTCTTAGAGGACTGCAGCTAAAATACAGAAACCCAGACGCTAAGATGGATAAACCTAAAAATTCGGTTTGGAAATCCCTATCTGCTCAGGGGAAATAATCATCTCAATGGCATAATTCTTGCATTATTATGCTAAAAAGATGGATTATTTACACTAAAATACATAAATTAACTAATATTTGATCTAAATCAGTGCACCTTGAATGTAAGAATGCACTAATATTGCTCAATAGGATTATATGTCATGCTAAAACAATTAAACCAAAAATATAAATTAACATGGTCTTTACTTACTCTGATAATTCCTAGTTTAGGATATGCGGACTCACTAAACGGTGCCAATACAGCATGGATTATAACTGCTACCGCACTAGTGTTATTTATGACTATTCCTGGTCTCTCACTTTTTTACAGTGGCTTGGTTCGTGTAAAAAATGTCCTCTCTGTATTAATGCAATGCTTCGCAATAACATGTGTATCCTCAGTTATTTGGTTAATTTGTGGTTATAGTCTCGCATTTGGTGACGGTGGCTCTCTCAATTCTTTTATCGGAAACCTCAATAATGTGATGCTCGCTAATGTTTTTGAAGATACTTTAAGCGGTGATATACCCGAATCTGTTTTCGTGATGTTTCAAATGACATTCGCCGTAATAACGCCAGCATTAATTGTTGGAGCTTTTGCTGAAAGGATTAAATTTTCTGCAGTATTAATTTTCAGTAGCGCATGGTTAATTTTAGTTTATGTTCCTATCACACACTGGGTTTGGGGTGGAGGCTGGCTAATGCAGCTAGGCCTCCTAGATTTTGCTGGTGGAACAGTCGTACACATAACAGCTGGCACGGCTGCTTTAGTAGCAGCATTAGTTATTGGTAACAGAAGAGGTTTTCAGCAACAGCCTATGACACCGCATAATTTAACACTTACTGTTATTGGGGCTGGAATGTTGTGGGTAGGGTGGTTTGGATTTAATGCTGGATCAGCATTGGCGGCCAACGGGGATGCTGGAATGGCAATGCTTGTAACTCACATATCTGCAGCAACAGCATCTCTAGCTTGGATGATGATGGAGTGGTTGAAGCATGGGAAGCCATCCGTACTAGGCATTGTAACAGGTATGGTCGCAGGACTTGGGACTATAACACCAGCTTCAGGTTTTGTAGGTCCTGGTGGAGCTTTAGTTATTGGATTTTCAGCAGGAATTGTTTGTTACTACGCAACACAATTAATAAAACAAACGCTTAAAATCGATGATTCATTGGACGTTTTTCCTGTACACGGGGTAGGTGGCATATTAGGAACAATTTTAGGTGGATTTTTTATCTCAAGTGAACTCGGAGTTTTTAGTGGTCAGGGTCTTTCCGAGGGCGTCACGATAATGAGTCAATTAAGCATCCAAATGATTGGTGTGGTAAGTACTTTTTGTTATACCGCTGTCGTTACTTATATTATACTCAAAATCATTGACGCTACATTAGGTCTTCGTACATCAAAAGATGATGAAGATTATGGTCTTGATGTAACTCAGCATAATGAACGTGGTTACGACCTATAATTCCTGCAGATAGACGTATATAGCCAAGGAATTAGGTGGTCGCTTAACTCTACCTATTTTCTTGGTTTCGAGATCTTTCCAGATAGTTACACATTTTTTCTGCACCTTCTATAATTCTTGGTCCATGTCTTACCAGTAAATCTGGATCTATGAAATATACTTGTTTATCTTTAACAGCCCTCATTGAAGCTCTGTTTGCCCACCCACTTAACCATTTTTCTTCATTTTCTTTTTTAGTTCCCGCTATGATAACTTGAGGGTCAGATCTCACTAATGATTCCAAACTGACCTTTAACGCTATGGGTATGGCTTTTGAGAAAATATTAAACCCTCCACATAATTCAATTACATCAGATATTAAGTGTCGCCCACTAAGTGTCATAATTGGATTATCTGAGAGCTGATAAAAGACACTCATTTTTCGCCTATCACTATAATTTTCTTTCAGTTGACTCAATCTATTAATAAATTTATTTGCCTCGTTTTCACCCTTATCCTTAACACCTAATAATATTCCAAGTTTTCGAATTGTTGCAGCCACTCCCTCAAGTTTATTTGGCTCTGAAACATAAACAGAAAAGCCTAGTGACTTTAATTTATGAATTGCTTCTGAGCCATTACCGGAACCCCAAGCAAGAATAAGATCAGGCTGAATTTGTGCTATAGACTCGTAGCTAATTGTATTATGTGAGCCTATACGAGGAATTTTTTTTGCTGCCTCTGGGTAATTACTAAAACTCATTACCCCTACCAATTTCTCTCCTTGATCTATCGCAAAAACTAGTTCTGTAAGATGAGGAGAAAGACTTATTACCCGCTGTGCTGGCTTTACTAAAACAATCTCACTTCCCATATCATCAGTAATGGTTAATCCAGCAACTGGATATGATAAAAAAATTGCATTTACTCCAAAAACTACTAGGAAATTCAACCATTGGACTAATTTCTTATTCATTTTTAAGCCCTTAACTATCAATAATAAATATAATTTAATAAAATTACTGCTAGGAACCTCATCTAGATAACGATAAGAAGTTTTTGATTCTCAGGGTTTTCTTGAACTTTCACGCGCACACCAAAAACCTGCTCTATATTTTCTGCAGTAAAAACCTCTTTTGGTAAACCGGTTTTTACTGGTTTGCCGCACTCCATCATTATGACCTGATCAGAGCATTTCGCTGCTAAATTTAAATCATGCATAACCAATAAAATACCTATGCCCTTAGAAGAAAAACTACTGACTATCTCCAAGGTTAATTGCTGGTGAGCCAAGTCAAAAGAAGAAGTTGGTTCATCTAAAAGCAAGAATCGATCGTTATAATCCTTTTGTTTTGTATTTAGGTCCCATATTTGGGCCAGACTTCTAGCTAAATGTATACGTTGTTTTTCTCCGCCCGATAACTGAGTATATTGACGATTCGCAAGATAAGTTGCATCTACAATTTTTAGAGCAGCAGCTACAATCTCATCATCTCTTATTGAACCAGTATCATGAGGAATTCTGGCTAACAGAACAACTTCCTCAGCAGTAAAAGGGAAATCTAAAGAAGAATGTTGTGGTAGAACCGATAAAGATTTTGCTCTATCAATAGGATCCCAATTATTAATATCCTTCCCATTAAACATTACAGAGCCAGATGTCGGTGAAATATCGTTCGATAAGCAACGAAGTAGGGACGTTTTACCTGCTCCATTCGGGCCAACTATTGTTGTAATTTTTCCTGGCAAAATAGAAACATTAACGTCTCGCAACAAAAAGACCCCAGAACAATTAAGTGATAATTTTTCGGCTACAAGGGACATAAGTATTATCTCTGGATGCGGTGATAATTTTTGGTGAGCAACCAAAAGAAAAATGGTACGCCCAAGAGTGCTGTTAAAATACCAGTAGGTAGTTCAGCTGGGGCAACTATAATGCGCGCGAAACTATCAGCTACGATTAAAAGAATTGCGCCAAGTGCAGCTGAGCTAGGTATTAAATATCTATGGTCAGGACCGATGACTAGGCGAACCATATGAGGAACGACCAAACCTACAAAGGAAATCATACCTGCTACGGCAACTGATGTACCAACTCCTATTGCTGTCAATAAAATAATTCGCTGCTTCACTCTCTCGGTATCTATACCTAGGTGCCGTGCTTCTGATTCACCTAGTAAAAATGCATTAAGAGCTTGGCTTTGATTGGGGAGCGTTATTAACAATATGCTAGCAGCGATTCCAGCGATTCCAACGCGAAACCAATTAGCCGCGTCCAAGCTACCCATTTGCCATAAACTCATACGCCGCAACATTTCATTATCTGCAACAAAGCTGAATATCCCGTTTAAGGCCCCAGCTAAAGCGCTAATTGCAATGCCAACAAGTAGCATTGTCGGAACAGAAATTCCAGTGGAAGAAGTCGATAATCGGTAAACTAATAAGACGGCCAAAGCGCCCCCTATAGATGCGCCAAAAGCGACTAATGTGAGCCCAAAAAAACTACTGCTATGAAGCCAAGTACCACAGAATACAATCACAAAACTAGCCCCTGCGGATGCACCGCTGGAAACACCAATTAATGAGGGATCTGCTAAAGGGTTTCTAAACAATCCCTGCATCACTGCTCCGCAACATGCTAAACAAGCGCCCACTAAAGCTGCCAAGACTACTCGTGGAAATCGAATTGCGGAAAGAATTACCTCTTCATGCGAAACACTCGTTTGATTCGACGTGTTGCTACCGATATCCATTAGGCTGAGGATACTTAGCAGTGACTCTACAAACTTAGCAGGAGAAATAAAAACAGGGCCGACTAAAGTAGCTAAGATCATCATCGGTATCAATGAAAAAAAGAGGATCAAAGTAAATTTACGGGATTTGATGCCTCTCAAGGAGATTTCTTCATTCTAGTAATCTACGCCTTTACGAGCTTTTATATTGGAATGATAGGCATGTTTAACATCTTTTATTTCTGAAACGGTATCAGCTATATCCTTTAAAGAGTTTCCACCACCCCTACCGGTTACTACAACACTTTGACTGGGCGGTCGATTCGATAAAGCTTTGATTACCATGGGCTCATCAAGGTATTTGTAACTGAGCATATAGGTTAGCTCGTCTATAATAACTAGATGATAACTTGGATCAGACAGCATCGGCTCTACTACTTTCCAGGTAGTTTGTGCTGCAGCAATATCTGCATCACGATCTTGAGTATCCCAAGTAAACCCGGTACCCATTTGATAAAAATCTACTTGAGGGCAATGATCTCTAAGATATAATTCTTCGCCTGATAACTGTTCACCTTTTATGAACTGAACCACGCCAACCTTGTATCCATAACCAAGAGAGCGAACAACCATACCGAAAGCAGAGCTACTTTTACCTTTTCCATCTCCTGTAAGGAGAATCATAACACCTTTTTCTTCATCGCATGCTTCGATATGCTGATCCACTTTTTCTTTTAATTTTTGCATTTTGCGCTTTTGACGCTCAGCTTGATTTTCATCAGCCATTGTATTTCCCCCAAGTATCTAACTGATCAATTATAGCGCATAAGTAAGCTTTAAAACCCAATTAGAGCCATCCATATGATAGCTTTCACTAACAGTTCTGTAATGCTTATCGAACACATTATTAGCTTTCAACTGCATTTTAACCTTTTCGGCGAGCTGGTAACTTAAACGAAAATCTAATAGACCATAGCCTCCCACGCTCGCGGTATTAGTTGTATTAGTATAGCGCTTACTAGATGCATTGAAAGATGCTCCTGCATCCCAGTGAGAAAAACTACGATCAATATCGAAAGTAAATTTCTTTTGAGCGCGTTTTTGAAGCATCTTATCTGTTTTTTGATTGCGTGGATCGGTGTAAGAAAAACTGGTAGTAATATCCCATCCACCAAGATTTGTGTCAGCCCTAAACTCACCACCTTTAATTTTAGCACTATCGACATTACTAGGGACCCATTGATATGGATATGCCTCTGTAGGATTAAGGGCCCAATCAATAAGATTGTCGATGCGATTCTGATAGACAGAAGCTTCCCATTTCCATAAGGAATAATCTCCCCTAGCTCCTAGCTCAAAGATTTCAGAATCCTCTGGAAGTAGATCTGGATTACCAGCAGAATAAGCACCAATTGGCCAATATAAATCATTGAAGGTCGGTGCCTTGAAGCCTTCTGCCCAGCTTATCGTCACTCGATGGCTCTTTCCTAGCTGTGCCCCTAAGGTGAAGTTACTAGTATCCTGTTTTCCAGTCTCCTCATTATCGTCCTCACGGAACCCTAGAACATAATCAAAAATAGAGAATTTTCCTTGGTATTGAGCAAAATATGCACGATTCATTCTTTCTTTAACTAAAGTACCCTGAGCATCAGTATATGTTGTGCTAGCGATTAACTCATCATCATAAAGATCGACACCAAATGTCACTAGCTGACCATCAAATATTTCGATATCATTTTGCCAAGAATACTGATCTTTAGTTGTACGAAAATTTGATAAATGTGACCCATCTACAGCATTAGTATCATCAATATCATCCATAGATCGACCTATAGAAATTTTAGATTGCCACCAATCTGTTAAAGGGGCACTAATATTAAATCCTATATTTTGTATGGTGCTATCTGAATAGGGATCAGTTCCACGTGAGCCGTCAAATGCATTATCGTAATAATTACGAGAATTGGCCTCTAAAATACCTAACCCTACATTCACTCCATTATCAAATGTATATCCAAAGTTAGCGTTAATTGAACGATTTCTATAGCCGTCATTATCTCGAGTCTGCTCCCTATCTTCTAGCTGTGCGTCTATTCCATCTGTTTCCAAATATGATGCATCTAGCGAATAACGCAACTGATTGTATGCTCCACGCGTTGATATGGCAGTTCTTTTTAAGACGTTAGACCCCACCTCAGTAGATATCATTGTTGAAGGTTTAAAATCACCTTTTTTGGTGAATATTTGAATTACTCCGCCTATTGCATCACTGCCGTAAATGCTTGATTTAGCGCCACGTACAATCTCTATACGTTCTATCTGGCTGGGATCTATAAATTGAAAAGATGTACTACCTAGGCTAGCAGAATTAAAACGTTGTCCATCAATTAAAAATAAGGCATGTCCTGTATTTGAACCGCGAATAAATAAACTAGGAACGGATCCTGCTGCTCCATTACGAGCTATTTCAATACCGGGAACATGCTGGAATAAATCAAGTAAATCTGTTGGTTGATATCTCTCGATATCTGTAATATCTATGACCGTTGTTGAAGAGAGCACCTTAGTTATTGTTTGTGGCGTACGTGTAGCAGTAACCACAACTTCTGCAATACTCTCTTCTGAAGTTTTTGTATCTGCAGAGATTGATAGTGAAATAAAAACGAAAAAAATAAAACTAAAAAAGGAAACTTTCATTGAATAAATCCTATGTGTTCGACCCCGAACACGATTAAATCAGAAATTATTCACGAGAAGAGTTGCGAAGAAATGAAAATAGAATCTAGATATTCAAGATGCCATAGCAAAACTCACGCCACCACACCCCGTGGTTCGTTTGTATAGCTACAGGCCGGTCTCCGGACTTATGAGTAGTTTCCCAGCTAAATTACCTTCCCATACTTATGTACAGTGGTTATTTAATTTAACTCCGATTCATTAATAAAAATGATCGTCTCATTTACCGTTGCGGGGGCAGTATCAGAATTATTAAAGCAAATCACACTATGCTTCGATGCACTGATTTCCCGTTTCACCCAAGATACAGACATGTAAATTGGGCACCTATTGCATTAACAATGCTGATTAAATTAACGTCATCAAGACCTAATGTCAATGAAGAAATTTATTAATCTAAAGCCTCAATGGCATCTGTTAGTTTTCGTACAGCAATCACCTCCATTCCTTGCAATGGTTGTTTCGGTGCATTGCCAAAAGGTACAACGGCTCTTTTGAATCCATGTTTTAATGCCTCTTTGAGCCGTTCTTGGCCATTAGGCACTGGACGAATCTCCCCAGATAAACCCACTTCACCAAATACGACAAGGTCTCGAGGAAGTGCTCGATCTCGAAAACTCGATATGACAGCTAAAATTAATGCAAGATCAGCGCTGGTTTCAGAAATTTTCACTCCACCTACAATATTTACAAAAACGTCTTGATCTCCAACCATTACCCCTCCATGTCTGTGCAACACAGCAAGAAGCATTGCTAAACGATTATGCTCTAATCCCACAGTAATACGTCTCGGGTTTCCTAGGTGGCTTGGATCGACTAAAGCCTGAAGTTCAACTAATAAAGGTCTGCTTCCTTCCCAAATAACAATCACTAGGCTGCCTGAAGCTACCTGATCATCTCTCTGTAAAAAAATTGCTGAAGGATTGGATATTTCTTTTAAGCCTATATTTGTCATAGCAAATACACCTAATTCATTAATAGCCCCAAAACGATTTTTATTACAACGGAGAGTCCTAAAATGACTATTATTAGTCGCTTCTAACATCATAGAACAATCGATCATATGCTCTAAAACTTTTGGTCCAGCAAGAGAGCCGTCTTTTGTTACATGCCCAACAAGCAGCAAAATAGTATTTGTCTCTTTAGCATAACGAATCAGCATGGCTGCACTTTCTCTAACCTGAGAAACACTTCCAGGAGCAGAAGAAACATCATTTAAATGCATCACCTGTATAGAATCTACTACAAGGATTTTTGGACCATAATCCATGGCTGTAGAGCAGATTAATTCTACAGAAGTTTCTGCCATAATCTTTAACTGATCTGTTGGTAGGCCAAGTCTATCTGCTCTCATTGCTATCTGTTGAGGAGACTCCTCACCTGTAACATACAACGATTTATGTATCGTGGCTAATTTGCACAGATGCTGAAGTAGGAGTGTACTTTTCCCAGCTCCAGGTTCCCCTCCCACTAAAATGCAAGACCCTGGAACTAATCCACCGCCTAAAACTAAATCAAGCTCAGCCGTACCTGTAGCTATTCTAGGAATTTCATTGATATCAATATCTGATAAAGTGCTTATTGCGCCATTTGTAGCACCGGCAAAACCAGTATATCTCTGAGAAGAAGATTTTTTTAAGCTAGATAGTCTAATTTCTGTAAGAGTGTTCCATGCTGAACACTCACTACATTGACCTTGCCATTTGGTAAAATCAGCGCCGCAATCATTACATACAAAAGTTGATATTTTTTGTTTTGCCAATTGTGCTGCCTCCCATGCTCAAATTATATTTTAGCATGGGAGTCTAAAGAAAACTTAAATCAAAAAATAACCTTTCTTTCATTTTCACATATTAAAATATTAATTAGTTATACTATGATTTTTTTAAAATTAAGCTGAAAATTTATATTAATATAGTACCTCTGGTTGTTTAAATGAACTTACATCAAAATTTCTGATAAAGTACTTAATATGTCATTAATTCCAGAAAAAATGCTATCGATTTCCCCTTCACTTGCGGCCACTATTGGTTTGGAAGAGGCTGTACTATTGCATGCCCTAAATGAACTATCAGAACATAACAGACAAGAACTTATTGATAACTATAATTGGGTTTCTGTGAGTCTAAAACAAATTACTAATGCTGTTCCTTTCTGGGATGTTGTTGTGCTTCAGCGAATTACTTTCAGTTTGCGTGATAAAGGTATTCTATTAATTTCTACTTCACCAATAACAGAAAGTGGAGAACTGCGTTTCGCTTTTAATGAAACTGGATTGTCTAAACAATCAGTTACTGAAAAAAAGGCTCCTAGTCCAAGGGCAAAAGCAAAAACTATACCAAGCTCATGGTCACCAGATAGTGAAGTTCTTCGCCAGTTACAGCAATACAACATACCATCTAAATTTATAAATGACCAAATTCCAGAATTTGTTATTTATTGGTCGGAAAGAAATGATCCTAAATTTAGCTGGGGCTCAAAATTTATCAAGCATGTGATTCGTTTATGGCGTAACTTTCAGACAGAAAATACAAAAATTGGTCTTAAAGTACTAATGGAGCCTGAATGGCGGCCCTCAATTGACGCTATGGATATTTTAGTAAGGCAAGCAGGAATTAACGACAATTTTATTGAAGATGCGATACCAGAATTTGTTCTTTACTGGCTAGAGCGAGGTGATAAGTCTGATACTTGGAACAGCCGGTTTGTAACACACATTAAGAGACAGTGGTCAAAATTTACTATTACAATGGAACAAGACTCAGCCCCAAGATTACTCGATCAAAGTTGGAAGCCAAGTGAAGAGCTTTATGAAATCTTAGATCTTGCCAATATTCCCAGAGACTTTGCTCATAAACTATCACCTGAGTTTATCTTATACTGGAGAGAGAGCGGACAAGCACATAATTCATGGAATACGAAGTTTCTACAGCATATAAAACGAGAATGGTCTCGTCAGAAATCAATCTCCTCAAAGGTAAGGAATTATGAAGAAAAACAACGACCTAATAGAGCAAATAGTACAAGAGGTAGCAACCTCGTCGATGAGCTCAGAGATAGAAGCTGGGCAGGCAAATAATTACTCGCCAGAGTTGATAGATGCGATAAATAAAGTCTTTGCTCTGTTCAGAGTCAACTATCATAATCAATTTTATAGTGCTTACACCGATACAGACCTTTTAAATCAAGCTAAACGTTTATGGCTAGATACGCTTTGTTATTTTTCAGAGAAACAAATACTACAGGGGGCAAAAAAAATAATAAGCACATCAGAGTATTTACCTACGCTTAACCGAATGCTCGAATGTTGCGAAATGTCTGACGGAAATAGTGAGTTACCAAGCTCAGAAAAAGCATATAAGGAAGCATGCACTGCCGGCTCACCTAAATCTAGTGTTAAGTGGTCGCACATAGCAGTATATTATGCAGGCGAAGAAACTGGGTGGTATAAACTTCGAAACGATGCCACATCGGTGAGTTATCCGATATTCTTAGAAAATTATCGACGTATATGCTCAGAAATATCCCAAGGCAAGAAAATGCCCTCTTTGGTTCCAGCTATAAAAAAAGATAAAATAGAATCAAAATTAAGTAATGAACAACTGATAATAAAACTAAAAATGCTAAAAAAAGAATTAGGTTTTGATTGAAGTCACAGTATTAATTAACTATTGACGACATATATAATCATTCATTTAAATTAAACTAATCTAGAGATTTTATTTCTACTTTATCTACTTTTTGAAACCCTCTGGGCAACTTGTTTCCTCGTCGGCCTCTTTCCCCACGGTAATGCTCTAAATCGGATAATTTCAAACCTAAATAACGCTTACCGGAATATAGGAGAAGCTGCTGATCCTCTCTTATTGAGGTCACTGCAACCATATATTCCTCTCTTGCTTGCAGTCTGGAAGATGGAATGCTGATTAACTTATTACCCTTCCCTCGAGCCAGTTGAGGTAGATCAGTTATGGGAAAAACTAACATACGACCCTCGTTACTTAACGCAATCACCAAATCTTTGTTAGGGTCAGATATGAGGGCTGGTAATAAAACCTTTCCTCCTTTGGGAATAGAAATTGTAGCTTTTCCTGAACGATTTTTTGTTTGCAAATCCTCAATTTTTGCCACAAATCCATAGCCTGCATCTGTTGCTAGAAGTATATGTTGATTATCCTCACCCATAACCAAACCATTGAAGTTCACACCAGAGGGTGCATTTAGCCTTCCTGTTACTGGCTCTCCATGTCCACGTGCAGAAGGTAAAGAGTGGGCAGATATAGAATAAGTTCGACCCCCAGAATCCAACAGAATTACGTTTTGATTGCTACGACCCTTAACTTCGCAAAAGAACTTATCACCCTCTTTATAATTTAAGGAGAGTGGATCAAGGTCATGTCCTTTTGCAGATCTAATCCATCCCTTATCTGATAGGACAATAGTAACTGATTCAGAGACTATTAAGTCGGTCTCGCTAAAAGCTTTAGCTTCAACTCTTTCTATTATTGGAGATCTCCTATCGCCCCCAAATTCTTCTGCTACCTCCAATAGCTCTTTTTTTACTAAGCTCTTCAGGCGCTGGGAAGAATTAAGTATTTTTTCAAGTTTTTCTTGTTCTTTCGCAAGCTCTTTCTGCTCTGCTTTTATCTTAAATTCTTCTAACCTTGCAAGTTGTCTTAATTTAGTCTCTAAGACATATTCTGCCTGAATATCACTTAAGCTAAATCTTTGTATTAAGATAGGTTTAGGTTCATCTTCACCTCTAACTATTCTTATAACCTCGTCTATATTCAAGAAGGCAATTAATAGGCCATCGAGAAGATGTAATCTTTTTTCAACTTTTTCTAAACGATAAGTTATGCGTCGCTTAACAACATTCAAACGAAATTTTATCCATTCTGATAGAATTGTCTTTAGTGGTTTTACCTCGGGACGACCATTAATTCCAATCATATTCATATTTATTCTGTAACTCTTTTCTAAATCAGTCGTAACAAATAAATGATTCATTAAAACTTCAAGATCAACCCTGTTTGATTTTGGAACTATGATCAATCGAGTTGGGTTTTCATGATCTGATTCATCTCTAAGGTCAGCAACCATAGGTAATTTTTTTGCATTCATTTGAGATGCGATTTGCTCTAGAATCTTTGCCCCGGAGGCTTGGTGTGGCAAAGCGGTTAGGACTATATCTCCATCTTCTTTGTGCCAAACAGCTCTCATTTTTAGGCTACCGCGTCCAGTTTCATAGCTTTTTAGGATGTCATCCTGAGCTGTGACGATTTCAGCATCAGTAGGGTAATCCGGGCCCTTAATATAAGCATGAATTTCCTCAAGGGTTGCTTTTGGTTGATCAAGCAAATGAATACAAGCGCCAACTATCTCCTTGAGATTATGGGGGGGTATATCTGTTGCCATTCCAACGGCAATACCTGTAGTTCCGTTTAGCAAAACATGTGGAGCTCTTGCTGGCATTATTGATGGCTCCTCTAAACTACCATCAAAATTTGGCTTCCAATCAGCTGTACCTTGACCCAATTCACTAAGTAAAATATCTGCAAATCTTGCTAATTTTGACTCTGTATAGCGCATTGCTGCAAAAGACTTAGGATCATCTGGTGCTCCCCAGTTACCTTGACCGTCTACTAATGGATAGCGGTAAGAAAATGATTGTGCCATCAATACCATTGCTTCGTATGCAGCGCTATCTCCATGAGGATGAAATTTACCAATCACATCACCTACGGTCCTAGCTGATTTTTTATATTTAGCTGTAGATTTAAGACCAAGCTCACTCATTGCATAAATAATTCTTCTCTGAACAGGTTTAAGCCCATCACCAATATTTGGCAAAGCGCGGTCTAAGATAACGTACATTGAGTAATCCAAATACGCTTTTTCTGTATAATCATGCAGAGGTATTTGCTCTGGAATATCACCAATTAAGGAAGTTTCAGTCATAATTTTATTTGCTCATCTATAAAATAAAATTTATTAAAAGTTAGTCTGCTGGCCAAGTAAGTTTCATATTTCTGCTAAATTTCCAGTATTTTCTAACCAAATTTTTCTATCGCCTGCACGCTTTTTTGATAGCAGCATATCTAACATTTGATCTGTGCTATCACCTTTTTCTATAGTTAATTGAACTAGACGCCTTGTATCTGGATTCATTGTGGTTTCACGTAATTGCAAAGGATTCATTTCACCTAGACCTTTAAAGCGCTGTATATTTATTTTTGCGTTTCTTTTTTCTGCAGCAACCCTATCCAAAATACCCTGTTTTTCACTATCATCAAGGGCATAAAATACATCTTTACCTACATCTATTCTATATAGTGGTGGCATGGCAACATATACATGCCCCTTATCGACCATCGAACGAAAATGTTTCACAAATAAAGCGCAAAGTAGTGTTGCAATATGAAGGCCGTCAGAGTCCGCATCTGCCAAAATACATACCTTGTGATATCTAAGATTACCCAAATCTTCTGATTGAGGATCTATACCAAGCGCAACAGAAATATCATGAACCTCCTGCGATGCCAATACCTCTTCTCCATCTACCTCCCAGGTATTTAAAATTTTTCCTCTAAGAGGCATTATTGCTTGAAATTCTCGGCTTCGAGCTTGCTTTGCAGAACCTCCAGCAGAGTCTCCTTCGACTAAGAATATTTCACAAAGTTCTGGACTAACCGAAGAACAATCTGCTAGCTTACCGGGCAACGCAGGTCCAGCAGTTACTCTCTTTCTAGCAATTTTCTTACTAGCTTTTAGTCTTTTTTGAGCATTGTTAATAAATAATTCTGCTAATAGCTCAGCATCTTCTGTATGTTTATTGACCCACAAACTAAAGGCATCTTTTGTGATACTAGAGATAAATGACGCTGCTTCGCGTGAGGATAATCGCTCCTTAGTCTGTCCAGAAAATTGAGGATCAGCTAGCTTAGCTGATAATACGAACGCACACTTATCCCAAACATCCTCTGGCGCCAGCTTAACACCACGGGGTAACAGATTTCGAAATTCACAAAACTCTTTCATTGCCTCAAGTAATCCAGTTCGGAAGCCATTTACATGAGTGCCGCCTTGAATTGTTGGTATTAAATTTACATAACTTTCTTGAATTAAATCTCCCCCTTCGGGAAGCCACTGCACTGCCCAGTCAACAGTTGCTGAGTCGAATGACGAGGTTCCTACAAAAGGTTCTAGGGGAACTGGCCCCCATTCTTTTGTTGAGCCCTCGAGGTAATCTTTAAGGCCATCCTTATAAGACCAAGTATCAAATTCTCCAGTATTTTCATCACCGAAGCTTACTTCTAAACCAGCACAGAGAACTGCCTTTGCTCTCAATACATGTTTAAGTCTTGAAATAGAGAATTTGATAGAGTCGAAATATTGTGGATCTGGGTAAAAGTGTATGAGTGTTCCCGTATTTTTTTTTCCACAGCTGTCTATGATTTCTAGTTCAGAAATTTTTTCACCATTAGAGAAGACCATATTATATACGCTGGAATCTCTTTTGATTGTAACCTCTAATCTAGAGGATAGCGCATTTACGACAGAAATTCCGACCCCATGAAGTCCTCCGGAAAATTTATAATTTTTACCAGAAAATTTTCCGCCAGCATGAAGTGTCGAAAGAATTACTTCTACCCCTGGCAAACCTTGCTCGGGATGAGTATCTACCGGCATTCCTCGACCGTCGTCTAACACAGACAATGAACCATCTTTATGGTGTGTGACTACTAATTTTGAGGCATGCCCAGCTAGCGCTTCATCAATACTATTATCTATCGCTTCTTGTGCTAAATGGTTTGGGCGTGAAGTATCTGTATACATACCAGGTCTTTTTCTGACAGGGTCTAACCCAGTTAAAACTTCAATATCCTCTGATGTATAGTTGCTCATAAAAAACCGTCTATGGTTGTAAAAATTTAATTATGGCAGGTAAATGCTGCTCATAGCGTTGAAAATTATGATTGCCCCCTTGCTCGATGGTAAGTACACATTGAGAATATTTGATCTCGGCTTGGCGATAATCTAATATCTCATCAGCTGTTTGGAGTAACACCCATATATTTTTTGGGTTGTGTATATCAGCAACATTGATACTTTCTAAAAAATTAATATGACTTTGAGTGAGGATATAGGTCTCACCAGAATGATAGTTAGAATTTAACCCCAAATACTGACTCATTGTTTTGTGAGGCTCAACTGCTGGGTTTATTAAAACTGATTTTAATTTATACTTTTGTGCAAGCCATGTTGCGTAAAAACCACCCAATGAACTCCCTATTAATCCAATCGCGTCATCGCATTGCTCAATTATTTCCTCAAGCTGATCAATAGCTAATTGTGTATCGCCACTTAGCGCTGGGCAAATGAATTTTTTGTTTGAAGATATTTTATCTATCCAGGTTTCTGTTTGTTGTGCCTTGGTGGAAGCCGGTGAGCTATTAAATCCGTGAATATAAAGTATTGTCATATCCAAAAATCTCTTTGTTTAAATCCCTATAGTGATATAAATTCTTAAAAGATAAAAGCTAAATAAAAATTTGTTTTATCAACAAACCCAAAGTGCATTACTAGAGAAAAGTTAACTGAACATGAATATTAAGATTTCAGATAATTTACACCGGTAACTATAATTCCGTCAGGCTTTAAGTCTATCCATCTATAACTAGGGCCGTCTGAACTTATTTCAAAATAATCAATATCTTTTACAAATTGGTAGCAAGTTGAAGGGGTGCTATAAACAATCGAATTACCCCAATCTGTAGCTCTCTCTTGGTGAACATGGCCAGTAAATATGCCTTTCACATTAGGGTGTCCAGATAATATTGTTTTAAGCTTGCCGCTATTAGTAATTCGATGCTTGTCTAACCACTTAGAGTTTATGCTGGCTGGCGGATGATGGACAAATAACAAAATATAACGATCCTTATATTTTTTTAACAAAAACTCTAATTCTTCAATTTCATTTTTAGCCAAAAATCCCTCAACATTTTTAGAATCACAGCTAATGAGTGAAATAATTACCCAATTGTCACGCTTTTCAACACGTATAAATTGCTGTGAAATTATATTACTCATGAGGTGAAGGTCGTCATGGTTTCCTGGAAGCCATCTGTAGGGTATGCCCTCTTTATCCATTATGTCGGAAAACAGCTGGTAAGATGTCTTAGCTCCTGACGCAGAAATATCACCTGAAACGATAATCAAAGAGGATCCGAACTTTTTTTTAATCTCACATAAAACTTTCTTAAAACTGTCATATGTATTAACACCGTTAGATACATAGGCTTTTTTTGACCCCAAATGGCAATCGCTGATCTGTATCAAGTTAATAACATCAGTTTTTTTCAATTTACATCCTTGATAGCAAGATTGATTTGATTTTTAAAGAATTTGAAAAATATGTTAGCCTTAAATTACTAAAGAATTGTCATATCCGTATTCAAGGCAATACTCTAACAACTCTGATAAAAACTTATTCCACTGTGATTTTTCATCGGGTTGATACATATTTTGGTTTAATTTTTCATATCTAGGTCGAATATATCTGACTTTATCACAAGATATCACCTCTGCCATTTTTGCATCATGATAAAGTCTCATGGTTAGCTGAGGCATTTTTAGCCATGAATTAAGAATTTTACAAGGCATATATTCACCCGTTTCTTCGCGCAACAGAATAAGTGTTGTATATCGAGTTATTTCTAGAACCTGCAAAAGTAAAATATGTTTACCGGTATTAAAAATTAGTATTTTTTTCTCTTTAGCACGATGCATTTGGGGGAAAATTTTTTTCAACCTAAAGTAATTAGCCTCACCATCAGCTAAATAACTACATAGATCTACTTTATATTTAAACCTAGGGTTGACTTCAGTCAATCTATTTCTCCTACACAAGCTTTGATAAGAAAATGTTTATATAAAATCGTCGAAATTTTTTTGTAGCCACATCAAAGAAATTGTAGTGGCCGCGTTATCACATTGACCAGCTTTCATACATAAAGATATATCATCTTGGGGAACTATATGCAAAAAAATGTCTTCTGATTGCTCATTCATACCTAATTCACCATCAATTCCAAGCAGATTTGTTATACCGCAATAAAGATGCATTCTTTCGTTGGTTCCACCTGGACTTACCCAGTACTGACAGATTGTATGAAGTTGAACTTTATTAATTCCAACTTCTTCTTGTATTTCCCTCAAAGCAGCTTGCTCAATGGATTCATCAGGGTCGACCATACCAGCTACAACTTCATATAGCCAAGGGCTATTCTTGTCGCCCAGAGCTCCAACACGAAATTGTTCTACCAGCCCTATAAGCTTATGGACTGGATCGTAAAGCAAAACACCCACTGCAGAACCTCTTTCGAAGAGCTCTCGTTTAATGGGTTTACTCCATTCTCCGGAAAACAGTTTATGTCGTAATGTGACTCGAAGCATCTTAAAGAATCCAGAAAATACTTTTTCTTGATTCTCTATCGAGATATCTCGGGAGTTATATTTATGTTTTGGTAACATAATAATTATACCTCTGTTAGTTGGCTTTATTTAACAAGATCCATTATACATTCAGCCATACAATGGATAGTTAATATAAATCTGATAAACTTCAGTTAGTATTTTTTTAGCTATGGAAAACTCGATGAAGCGCTTTGCTATTTTTCTTATTATAATATCTATGAATATTTTGGCACCAATTTGCTGGAGCGCTGAAACTTTATCAAAAATATATGAACTTTCCTTAAATAATGACCCACAACTGTTAGCTGCAAAAGCTGACTATTTAGCTAAAAAAGAATCAAAGAATATTAGTAGAGCAGCACTTCTTCCGTCAATTGTAGCAGAAGCTAAATATAGAGAAGCTGAAACAAAAGGCTCGTCAACGAGGGTTTTGGGTGCAGGAGGTTCAATATTCGGCACCAAAGGTAATAATGATAGAGATGAAAAATCTTATGGAGTGAGCCTAACTCAGCCAATTTTTAATATGTCAGCATGGTTTGATTTTAAAATGGGTGTCAAACTGAGTCTTGAAGCAAAATCAAAATTTTCTGCAGACAGGCAATCACACATCATGAGATGTGCGAAGTCGTATTATGCAGTACTGAGGGCAGAGGAAAATTTAAAAGATATTATTGAGGAGGAAGCAGCTTTAAGAAAACAGTTCGAACAAATCAATAATCGTTTTGATGTTGGTTTATCAACTATGACTGAGATTCATGAAGCTCAAGTTGCCTTGAATAATGCAGAGGTTTCGTCTCTAGATGCAGAAGCTAAGCTATTATTAGTATTTGATGGGCTCACTATATTAACTGGCAGAAATCATAATATTCTGGCCGGACTAAAACGAGATTTTCCCATCGTCAAACCTGAACCGTTAGATAGAGAACAATGGGTGCAGTTTGCGGTAAATAACAATTATCAATTAAAAGCTGCTAAGCATGCTGAAGAAGCTGCTAAGCAAAATACAAAGTCAAAAAAATATGCTCATTTACCAAAACTTGAAGGCTCGATGTCTTTCTATGATAATCGTTCTGACGAATATTTTTCTGGTACAGATCTGAATACTAATACAGTATTCTCCAGTCCTTCAGAAAGTAATCAAATTGGTCGTAATATTGGAATAGAGTTAAGTCTCCCGATCTTTACAGGGGGACTTATAAGTGCAGAACGAAGACAGGCTATTCAGGAATATATAAAATTGAGAGAGATCTGGATAGGGAAAAAAAGAAGTACAACGCAGCAAGCTAGGTCTAAACATTTGCAAGTATTGACTAACATTGCAAGAGTAAAAGCTCGACAACGTGCACTCGACTCTGCAAGAAAAGCAATGGTCTCAAATGAAGAAAGCTACGAAACTGGAACTCGAAATATTTCGGATGTTTTAATTTCAAAACAAAATTACCATCAAGCCAAAAGAGATTATGCCGACTCACGATATGACTACATAATTAGTTTGTTAGGGCTAAAAGAAGTGGCTGGACAACTTAGTCCACAAGATTTGTTTGATTTAGACGGCTGGTTGGACCCAAAAATTATTGTGAAAAAATCTCTGAATCAACAACCTTAGTTATCTTTTCTAAAGCTCCACGATTACTGTCCGCAATTAACTTAGCAGCATTCCCCATTCGTTTAGATTTATTCGCATCTTTAAGTATTTCAGAAACAGTTTCTGCGATACTTATTGAATCTTTGCAAATAGCCATTCCCTCAACATTTTTAAGCAACTTTGATACATCTAAAAAATTATGTAGAAACGGGCCACTTACAATTGGAGCACCCCATATAGCTGGCTCGATTAGGCTATGTCCTCCGACCGGAATAAGGCTACCTCCTACAAAAGCAACATCACATAATCCATAAAATAACATGAGTTCCCCCATAGTATCTCCGAGTAGAATTTGATCATTTATCGTCATTTTTGGATTATTACTTCTTCTAACAAAACTGAGTTTATGTCTTGAAAAAAGGGTAGCCACACTGTTAAATCTTTCGGGGTGTCTCGGAACTATTATCAATAAAAGATTTGGATGGGATATTTTTATTTGCTTATAGGCCTCTAAAATGATTTCATCCTCACCAAAATGTGTACTCGCTGCAAGAAATATTTTTCTTTGTCCCACATCTGACCATTCTGCCTTTAATTTAGATGCCTTATTCATTAGATCACTTTCTAGACTACTATCAAATTTGATATTGCCAGCTATCATCAGCTTCGATTCAGGTAAACCTAATTCTAAGAAATTCTTTCCGTCATTATCGTATTGTGCAATTACATAACTTATTTTTTTCAGCATGCTCACTGTAAAGCTAGAAAATCTCTTATACCCTTTGAGGGATTTGTTTGACATTCTTGCATTAGCTACAACCACTGGTATTTTGGCATGATCGCAGTAATGTATCATATTCGGCCATAATTCAGTCTCCATAATGATCACCAAACTAGGATGAGTCTGCTTTAAAAAGCGCCTCACAGCATATGGGAGGTCATAAGGGGCATAAACATGGTAGACATCATCAGAAAAAATTGATTTCACTCTTTCCGAGCCAGTAAGGGTTGTAGTGGTTACAACTAGAATTCTATCAGGATAATCTGCTTGTATTTTCTTTATCAAAGGGACAGCTGCTAAAGTTTCACCCACTGAAACACAGTGAATCCAGACAACTTGTCGATGTGATGGAATTTTCGGTATGAACCCAAATCTTTGATACCAACGATTTCCATGCTGACTTACCCTTATACTACGCAATAAGGTCCTCAGCAATAAGAAGGGCGTTAAAAAATATAAGGAAACTGTGTAAAATAAACGTAACATATATCTAGGCACTCAAAAATTAATTGATATACTAAAATGAAAGACAGTAGTTTCTATTTGCCTCTAAAAGCATAATAAAATTAGTCAGGCTATACTAGCTCTAATATAGAAACCAAATATCCAGACTGCTTATAAAAAAATAAAGGGCAACTTACTTCAAAGGATTCTAACTAGTATGTCCAGCATAAAACAGAAAAAAATTGTATGTGATATTGCAATCATTGGTGGAGGTATAGCTGGATTATGGCTGCTTAATCGATTAGCCAACCAAGGGTTCAATGTCATATTATTTGAAAAAAATGCCCTTGGAAGTGATCAAACTGTAGCGAGCCAAGGTATGATTCATGGTGGGATGAAATATACCCTTAATGGTGCTTTGACTGGAGCATCAGAGGCTATTTCTGAAATGCCATTATATTGGCAAAAGTGTATTGATGGTGAGGGTGAGGTAGATCTAAAGGGAGCAAAAAAATTAAGTGATCACTTTTATATGTGGTCAAGTAAAAGTATTTTATCAAAAATGACAACTTTTTTAGCTAGCAAAGCTATACGGGGGCGCATAAATAAAGTTCACGAGGATGCCTTGCCAAATATCTTTCAAGATCATCAATTTAGAGGCAATGTTTATAAATTATTAGATATGGTTCTAGATGTACCAAGTGTTGTTGAAAAACTAGCTAAAAATTATTCGAATCGAATCTTCATGGTTGATTGGGGTAAAACTTCATGGCATAAGGATACCAATAAAAAAGCTTTTCTAAATTTTAATGAAAATGAAAAAAATTATACACTCCATGCTGAGCAATTCATACTGACTGCAGGCGAAGGAAATGAGTCTATTCTTAATGCAATGGGAGAAAGTGCTCCAAGGATGCAGAGAAGACCTCTTCATATGTTGATGGTTAAACATGGATATCCTCATTCTTTTTATGGTCACTGTTTGGGTGCTGAGACAACTCCTAGACTGACAATATCTAGCCACCCCTGTCAGGACCACAAACAAGTATGGTATTTAGGCGGAAGTATAGCTGAAAAAGGTGTTGGCTTATCGACGGAAACTATTATAACGAAAGCAAAAAAAGAACTTTTTGCACTGATGCCCTGGGTAGATCTGAAAGATGCAGAATGGGCAGCATTACCAATAAAAAGAGCAGAACCAAAACAAAGAAATTTTAATAGGCCCGACAAAGCTTTTGCTGGCATTACAAAAAATCATTCAAATGTGATCGTAGCCTGGCCAACCAAGTTGACGTTATGTCCTAACTTAGCGGATGAAATCATCTTTCTGCTAGACAAGAGAAATATCAGAAAATCAAAAACACAACTACCTGAGCTATCTTTTCTTGATAAACCAAAGATATCTGTTACCCCATGGAAAAAAGTATTTGGAGACTAGCTTTGTATCATAAGAGGGCTTTTGGTGAAACAGGACTTAATGTTAGCCCTCTAGGGTTGGGAACCGTTAAGCTTGGGAGAAATATAGGTGTAAAATACCCAAAAAAATTCGTAATACCTAATGACAAAGAAGCGATTGATTTAATTTATAAAGCTAAAGATCTCGGAATCAATTTGATTGATACAGCACCATCTTATGGTAATAGCGAAGAGCGGCTCGGAGAGTTACTTAAAGATACACGGAACGAATGGATTATTTGTAGCAAGGTAGGTGAAGAATTTAAAAATGGGCGATCACAGTTTAATTTTTCGCCCCAACATACACGTTTTAGTGTTGAGCGCAGCTTAAGGCGTCTAGATACTGATGCCATTGACATAATTTTAGTTCACTCGGACGGAAATGATGAGGATATCATTACAAATTTCGGGACCTTAGAAGTACTTTCTGATCTTAAAAAAGAAGGTAAAATTAAGGCTTTTGGTATGTCCTGCAAAACGTTAAAAGGGGGTCTTCTAGCTGCAAAAAAATCCGATGGTGTAATGGTGACATGGAATTTAGGGTATAAAGAGGATGTCCCAATTATTAATTATTGTACTGAGAATAATAAAGGTATTTTTATTAAAAAAGCTTTAGATAGTGGTAATGCAGTTTTATCTACTGAAACAGGCTCCATAAGAAAAAGTTTTGATATGATTTTAAAGCATCAAGGTGTAAGCAGCATAATTATTGGGACTATAAACCCTATCCATCTGACTAATAATGCGCTACTTGCGGAAAAAATCTTAGTTTCAGAATAATGAAAAATATATTATTTCTCTTGGATTTTTTTCACGATCCTAGTTGTTGAGCAATTATCAAAGTAGTCTAGAACTTGGACTTCCCCGCCATAAGATTCAACAATCTCATAACCGACAACCTCTTTTGGGCTGTAGTCTCCTCCTTTGACTAAAACATCTGGCTTAATTTTTTTCAGCAAACGGTTCGGGGTATCATCATCAAATGAAATTACCCAATCTACTGCCTCTAGCCCGGCCAAAACAGCCATACGCTGATCGACGGTATTAATTGGACGCCCTGGCCCTTTTAAATTTGATACAGAAATATCTCCATTAATTGCGACTATTAATCTATCTCCATTATCTTTAGCTTGTTTAAGATAACCTACGTGACCAGCATGAAGAATGTCAAAACATCCATTTGTAAATACGATTTTTTCCCCTCTAGCTTTTGCCTCAGTTATCCCAGCCAAAAGCTGCTCATCATTAGTAATGCCAAACTCAGCCCCTCGATATTTATCCATAGCGCGATATAACTCTGGTTGACTAACGGTGGATGTACCCAATTTACCAACCACAATACCAGCTGCAACATTAGCCATTGTTACTGCATCCAATATATCTATCCCAGAGGCTAGTGCCGCAGCTAAAACTGCAATTACTGTATCACCAGCTCCAGTTACATCAAAAACTTCTCTTGCATGAGCAGGCAGGTGAACTGTTGGAGAATCTTTCCTCAGAAGAGTCATACCTTTTTCGCTACGAGTAATGAGTAGAGCCTCAATTTCTAATTTTGATATTAGTTTTTCTCCTTTTTCAGCTAATATTTTTTCACTAGAACATGGACCTACAACTGCCTGAAATTCGGAAAAATTTGGGGTGAGCAATGTAGCTCCCTTGTATACCTCAAAACTATTTCCCTTGGGATCAACTAGAATAGGGATTTTTTTATTACGTGCTAATTTTATCAACCGGCGGGACTTCTCTAACGAACCTTTACCATAATCAGATAGGACTAAAGCTCCTGAGCTAGATAACAGTTTTTCTGCTTTCTTTGAAACGATAGAAGCATCTTTATCTGTAAATAATTCCTCAAAATCAAGTCTTAGAAGCTGCTGATTTTGACTAATGATGCGGAGTTTTTTTATTGTTGATTTAGAGTCAGATACCTGCAAATCATGGCTTATGCTTGCAGCATCCAATTTAATTTTAAGAGTAATACCATCTTCATCTTCACCTATAACACCAACTATAGTGACGTCAGCACCCAAGGATGCCAGATTTAATGCTACGTTGCCTGATCCCCCAATTCTTTCCTCTGATTGGACAATATCTACAACAGGAACTGGTGCCTCTGGAGAAATTCTCTTTGAGGCTCCATGCCAATAACTATCTAACATGATATCTCCCACGACGAGCACTTGAGACAAATCAAATTTCGGAACTACTGGCATCATGGCCACATCCTCTATAAGTGTTTTAATCAACTATATTACCATAGAGCAATTTAAATAATATCCTCTGGGAAGCTTCTAGTTGTTTGGTCGAATTTTAGAATTTTTTAAGCTGATTGAGAGTATTATGGACATTGGTATTAATAGGACAATCCACAAAGGTGAAGGGGTTGTTAAAATTTTATTACCATCGAATAAAGTCATAGTCATTCCAGCAACTAAAATAATTGCCCATGGTTTTGATTCTTTATCTAGAACGCCTTCATACAAAAAGCATAATAAAAGAGTTATATAGATAAATAGCTGGACAATTCCACCTGTATGGAGTTGTGAAACATAAATACTATGGGCATGCATGTGAATCGAACCACCCGCCTGAACAATAGTTGTTTTCCAACCACTCATTCCACATCCGAATAAATAACCGCATTCTTTCCATTTATCTAAAAAAACAGACCAAATATCAAAACGATATGGAGTTCTTCCAATGAAAACGCTGGAATTAGTAAACCAAATAAAAAACAAACCTAAGGCTACAGCAACAAAAGCCATGATAATCCAATAAAACTTTCGCTCTATGAATGCATAAAACGCGACTATCATTAAAAAACATACCAAAGCTGATCTTGAGTCGCATAAAATAGCGACTATGATCGCTAAAATTATCATAAAAAGAGAACTAATATGTCTACTTTTTACTGGTTGAAACTGGTTATCTTCAATATGGTAGCGAATGGCTAAGCCCATGGTAAAGGCTAAAAAAATTACTGAATAAAAACTTGGATGATCCAGAGCAGCAAGGCCCCACATTCTTAATGGGTCAGGGCCTGCTCCGGTTAAAAAAAGATAAATGCAAACACAAGAAAAAACTGAAAGTAACAACGAAGCAAACTGCAAAAGACGTCCTGGAAAAGATGAAAAAGTGTCAATGATAATATGGAAAGCCAAAAATAAACCATAGACGTACAGAGCTCGTTTGAATGTTCTAAAAAGTAATTCTGAAGAAAAAAATTCTGACCAAAAAACCGTACAAGTGCTGTAGATCAAAAATAATAATAAACCGTTCATTAATTTGGATTTATGTAGTGCAACAAAATGTTTTTTTTCTGCACAAAATAGTAAAGGAAAGAGCACTAAAGAATAAAAAATAGCATTGTGTATTTTAGAAACACTAATTAGCATATAGCACAATAGAAAAACTACCATCCCGCATGTCAGAAAAAAAACACTTTTATTTTTTGATAAAAGAAAAAAATCTGCCATACCTAGCTTACTCCAACGAATCGCAAAAAAGTTTTAAACTTAGAATCATGCTCTCTGATATCGGAGATATCAACTGATAAAGCTTGATGAATTTTTTTTGCATGTCTTTCAAAAGTAAAATTTTGTGCTAGCAGTAGGCCATTTTTTATGATTTCTACTTTTGAATCTACATTGCTTTCAATATAGTTTATTTTTTCTAGAAGCTCTTCTGCTGAAGAATAAAGTACAACATTTTCCATATCCTTAAACCCTAAATAAGAAAACTCTGACGGTATGTAAACAGCGCACAGCAAACATCCAGCAGCAAGAGCTTCAAAGTTTTTTACCATATATTCACCAAGACCGAAATCTGCACTAATAAAGTAGGTAATTTTATTTAGGAGCAAATTATATTCTTCACCAGGTTTGGCTCTGAGAGTCTCTAAAGGGATTAACTTGGCAATTTTGTTGAGGGCTATTTTTCTTTCGGCATAAACATTACTCTTTATTCTTCCCACAAAACCAAACTTAATTTTCCTTGGTATTTTTTTGTTAACTATAATAAATTCGTCGAAAGCCTTGCTAACGTTAATTGCATCTATACCCTTCTTCTTAAATTCTTCTTTCACAAACTCGCTAGTTACTAACACTCTTGCATTTGGAAGAGATTTATAAAACTCAACATACTTACCAAACCAACGTGAACTTCTTATGTAATTTTGACAAGTATCTTCCTCAATAAACACTAGTTTTTTTATCTTTCTAAGCTTCTTAGCATGAGGGTAAACCAACCTAAATGGAATATCTAATAAGACTCTGTCATAGCTATCACAGTCATGGGGATGCAGATAGCTGTAAAAAACTTTAGCTTGGGTTCTTGTTAGTTTTAAAATTTTTAAATTGCATTCTGTGCCTAAAAAGCTATAAAGCCTGTCGCTGTTTGGATTTCTATCTACGATACTAATAATTAGGATATTTGATATTTTATTTTCAACCATTCAGCCAGACCCCTATCGCTTTTCTGGTATAACTAAATCGAAATACCACAAACGGAGACAAGACTATAGCTCTTTTGTAAAAATGTAGAGACTCTTTCTTTTGGTTGGCAAGATATAGTGTTCTGAATATCGACAAGCATCTCCTAGCACGAAAGCGTTTCTCATACTTTAAAGCCCAGCCGGGAATAGTCTTAGAAGAAAAAACATAGTCTGCAACGGTCTCACCAAATTCTTTGGCGTAGTCTGTGTTATGACGCAAGCTATTTTTATGCTTATGAACTATGGCCATTGGTATACCTACAAGTATACACTCACACGTTGCCAGTAGTTTAGCCATAAACGGGATATCTTCTGAAATTCTTAGTTTCACAGGGTAGCTGATTTTTTCAAAAACTCTGCGGTTAACAATCTTAGCACAGTGAGACAAATTTAATTTTTTGAAGATATATGCCTTAAAACACTCTTCCCGTGTTTTAGGCAAGATGTTAGTAGTGCTATATGTTGAATCACCATTATGATCTATGGAAATATGATCACCGAAAATTACGTCTACTGAAGGTTTGTCTGATATTTTCTTTCGCAACTGGCTTAGAAGATCAGGCGCCATTTCATCATCAGCATCCAGAAAAAAAAGGTAGTTCCCAAAAGATAACTCAACCCCTTTATTTCTTGCAGCTGCTGGTCCTTGATTTTTTTGTATAAAATATTTTATTTTTTCAGGAAATTCCTTTTGGTAGCCGCACATAATTTTAGGTGTATTATCAGTTGAGCCGTCATCGATAATAAGAATTTCAAAGTCATCGCCAGTCTGGTTTAGCACTGATCTTATTGACCTATCTAGAACATCAGCATAATTATATGCAGGAATAATAATACTAAACATCAATCGTTTTTTATCTGAAAGCACCATAGGCTAACCACTTTTCATTTATTCGATCAATATTATCAATCATTTCATACAGCAACAGGTTGTTTATGCTTGTAACTTTGATTCATTTTTCATGATAACAACTTTAGTTTTGATGCATCTTTTGCTACTAAAACATCTTCCATTATTAAATATTGTAAATCTGAGCCAAAAAACATATCTAATGCATCTTTAGGAGAGCAGACCATAGGCTCTCCTCTTCTATTAAGAGAAGTATTCAAAACTACTCCATTACCTGTGAGCTTTTCCATCTCTTCCATAAGTGCGTAATAACGGGGATGGGAATCCTTTTTTAAAGCTTGCGCTCTAGCAGTTCCATCCTCGTGGACCACCTCGGGAACCCTTGATTTCCATTCATCTTCTACTTTAAAAGTGAAGGTCATAAATGGCGCTGGGTGTGAGGTTGCAAACATCTTAGGCGCAACCCTATCCAACATGCTGGGACAAAAGGGTCTCCAGCGTTCTCTAAATTTGATTTGCTCATTAATCCGACCAGCAACACCTGGTGAACTTGGACAACCTAATATAGATCTTCCTCCTAGTGCTCTGGGTCCAAACTCCATTCTGCCCTGAAACCAAGCAACAGGATTTCCATCAACTAAAATTTTAGCTATTTTTTTAGGGACTGAAGTAATAATACTATAAGAAGGTTTTTCTGAGTGGGCCTCACAAGCCTCAATACAATCAGAATTTGAGAAGCTTGGCCCTAGATATACATGTTCCATTTTCTCAGGCTGAATACCTCTCTTTACTAGTGAAAAGGAAGCTGCACCAATTGCCGTTCCTGCATCTCCAGAGGCTGGCTGTACGAATAACTCTTTTATATATTCTTTTGCTATTATTTTTTGATTTAGCTTGACATTAAGTGCGCCTCCGCCGGCAAAAACTAGCTTCCCTGTTTCTTGAATAATATCACCAAGATAGTGATCCATTAATTGGAGAACTATCTTTTCAAATAATGTCTGTATAGTCGCAGCATAATCAATATATGGCTCATCTGCGATATCACCCTCTCTTTTAGGTCCAAGCCAATCAATAAGTTTCTGGCTAAAGTAAAAACCCACACCATTTTCTTTGTAGCGTCTTAATCCAACAGTATTCACAAACTTTGTATTTATTTCAAAATTTTTTCCATCAAATTTAACTAAACGCGAAAAGTCATGCTTCGACGGATCGCCATATGGAGCCATTCCCATAACTTTATATTCACCATCTAACATCTCAAAACCTAGATATTCAGTAATTGCTCCATAGAGGCCGCCCAGTGAGTCAGGATCATAGAATTCTTTTATCTTATGGATTTTACCGTTTTCACCATAACCAAAAAAAGTGGTTGCATATTCACCCTTACCATCCACTCCCATAATCGCTGTTTTTTCTTTAAATCCACTCAAATGGTATGCGCTAGAAGCGTGAGCTAAATGGTGCTCAACGGGTTCAAATTCAATTTTTTTTGGATCAATTCCTAAATTTTTTAATAAGCTGAAAACACGGTCCCTATAACGTCGATAACGCCTGTTACCGTTCAGCAAAACATCTAAAGCTCGGTCGGGCGCATACCAATATCTCTTTACATAATGCCATCGTGCTTTAGAAAAAAATGAAATAGGTGAAAAAGGAACAGCAACTACATCAACTAATTCTGGATTAATATTCGCAAATTTGAGACAAAATTTCGCTGCGTGGAATGGCATTTTTCCCTTAGCATGCTTACAGCGAATAAAGCGTTCCTCTTCAGCGGCTGCGATTAACTTATCGTCAATATATAAAGCTGCTGAAGCGTCATGATTAAGTGCACCCGAAATACCAAGAATGATAGTAGACAAAATTAGACCTTTTTATTTTTTAAAGTGATATTAAGTTGCTCTGCAAATGGACTTAAAATATCTTTGAAGTAAATCCAAGTATTGCCTTGCCAATTTTCCATAAATCTCTCTATATCCCTTGTAAAAGCTTGATTCATAGATTCTTCAGAACTATGCCATTGCAGTGTATCAAGATCAATCATGTAAAGAATCTTCTCGGATACAATGAAGTTTGATGCCTTCATATCTCCATGACTTACTTTACTATGCCAAAGAGTATTAAACAGGCGTAACACTTCTTTACCTAGCCAAGTAGGGACTTGATCTTTACTTAAAGACAACAACCAACTTTGAAGATTTTTTCCTTCTATAAACTCAGTAACTAGATATGCTTCTTTACGAAATCTACCATTTCTATTTTCTCTCATAGCTATGGGTTGTGGTGTTGCAATTCCTAGCAATGCAAGTCGGTGAGCGCCTTGCCATGACACACAGGCTCTGCTCGGTCGCCAACATCGGCTAAACCTATGTCTGAAATCTTTTATATTGTAGCGTTTAACCGTCCAATCAGAATCCTTATTATTAACTTTAACAACCGTAGCGCTATTCCCGCGCTTTAGAAATTTGGCTTGGCCAATAGTGACCTCTGGTTCATTTACTAATTGGCTCAATTTTTTAGTCAAAAATTTTCTGGTTATAGCGATAAAAAAATCTTTTGTTTTTAGTACTTGAAATCTAGTACAAGATCTCATGCTCTTTGATAAAAAACGCTTAATACGAAGCTCTCTCATAATCCTTATTGTGTTAGAAAAATCTTCGATTGGAGGTAAATTTTCCCCGTAAGATGAAACGACAGACGGTGCTATACTGTCATAATCAGGAATCATTTGTGCAAAAAATAAAGCTAAGTTTTCTACTGGATCCTTTAAATTTCTGATGCCACCTCCATCGATCATATAAATTTTATCTTGGCTAAGTATAAAATTATCTAAGTGGATATCTTTCTGCATCCATCCATTAACATGAAGAAAGCCAATGAATTTCACAGCATCATGTAATAATGGAGTCAATTTTTTCTTAGTAAACTTTTGGTAACAACTTGATAATGTTTGTGCATCTTGTAGGAACTCAGTAGCAATAAAGTAGCCGCCTTCTTTATCAATTAAGCCCCAGATTTTTTTAGGGCAAGGTACACCTGAATCATGTATTGCATCTAATCCTGCCTGCTCAATCTCAAGATCCTTCTTTCTGAAAAAAAGTTTAACAAGAACTTCCGCTCCACCCCATATTGAGCGAAAAGCTATACGCTTACCTGGAAGATGACGAAATACTTCCTCACAAATAAGACGCTCTCTTCCTGGAACATCTAGTTCGAAGGGAGTCTTCAATGGGTCTTCCATTGCTTTTAGTTGGTGAAGGGATAGTAGCTCAGGCATTGTTTATCTGTTCCTTTAAAAGAGACACTATAAATCTATATTGGTAAAACTTAATGCGATCATTTAAGTATGGTAGCCTTTTCGAACACCTTTATCATGAAGATTTTTTGCTTCAAGTTTAACAGATTCCCAAAAAGTAGGGTCATCATTTATTATCTGTTTTAAAAATCCTTGTTTGTACTCTCGCATGAAACAAAAAGCATCCCTTTGATTGAATCCTGAATTAATAGCTGAGTAATAAAGTGCAGACAGATCCTTGTGTTTCCACCTCTTTGGTGTCCTCTTTCTTATCTGCATACGATGTAAATCAATAAGTGAAATAACTTGCTCAATAAAAATATTTTTTTTAGTTTCCTTAGTGGCCTCAATTAAAAAGTGGCAAAGATAATAATCTCGATGATTCATTCCATTTTCATGCATTATCCTAGTAATTCTGGCAAGCCTCTTCACTAATTTTCGCCTCTGATTTATGTCTAAATCTTTAAGCGTACTAGGATTATATACTTCATCTAAAGGTGCTGTTGGTTCAAGTGCTTCAGTAATTATAAACGATACCCTAGTAGCTGGATTCCAGCCACTTGAGCCGTAGGCTCTAACAACCATCGTATTAATGCCTAATTCGCTTAATCGGATGATAGCCTCGTACTCGTTTATAGCTCCTAATATAGGTTTTTTTAAACATAAAAGATTTTTTAAAATCTCTTTCCAGCCAACTCCTGTATGTATTTTTATGAAATAAACTGAACCATCAATCTCTATTCGCTTTGTGCAGCGATCTCCCATATCTCGATAAATTTTGCCAGTTAAAGAAAATACTTCTCTAAAAGGGTCTAAATTTTGCCATTTCGTTGCAAAAGGTTCGGTCAAAAATAATTTCATTCCACTTTATCCATCCAATTTTTTTTTGTCCATTTTTTTTTAATTACTCGATCAATTACGTCCGCTGCCTTTAGAGGCATATCATAAATGTTTGCGCTATTAGAGAAGTTTATCCCGTTATTTCTTAAAATTAACTTATCTACTAATAAAATTTCCTCTAGGTTGCTGTTAAATATATTTTGTGAGTAAGGTGACTTTATCAATATTCCCGCCTTCGCTTCCTTTACATAATGTGCATATCCACAGACGTCTGAAACTATTGAGGGGAGACCAGCAACTAAAGCTTCAAGTATCACCCCTCCAGTATTTTCAGCGTAGGAGGGATGTAGTAAAACGTCTGAGCCCTGCAAAAATTTCGGGATATCATCTCGTCCAGAAAAAAAAGTTACAACATCAGCTATATTCAACTTTTGTGCTTGGGAGATATATTCGCTGGGATCATCTTCGCCAATAACAAAAAACTTTATCTTACTTTTTAACTGGATCGGTAAAGCCGCTATAGCTCGCAAACTTCTATCTAAACCTTTGGTACGAAAACCAGAGCCTATCTGCAAAAGCAGAATCTCATCCTTCTCTATATTAAATTCTTCCCTAAACGATTTGCGAATATCAGATGCATTCTCTGGAGCACGACGATCACGGCTAATACCGGGAGGTAGCATATTTATGAAGGATGGGTCTGTATCGTAAAAATTCTGAAATAATTTTTTTTGTATAGGAGAAAACATTAAAATATTTACACCTGCTTTTTTTTCAAAAACAGCCTTTTCAAACCTAGCAAAATGCTTATATCGGAGTGTATATCGGTACCACCATGGTCTTAATTTACGGGATTTATACTCATAGCAGGGATCGCCACAATAATAAATATCAAGGCCAGGCATTTTGTTGAAACCTATTACCAAGTCTATAGATTCATGTTTCAAGTTTTCATTAAGCCATCTAGAAAAGAATTGGTATTTTTTTATATTTCTAACGGCATCTGTTTTAATAATCACGATTTTTAAAAATTCAGGTTTTTCACCCACCCATTTGAGTGTATATACAGTGACTCTGTGTCCGCGCTTTGAGCACTCTTCAGCAATTTTCAGAAAATTCCTTTGCATGCCTCCAAATGGAAAATACTTGTACAAACAAAATGCTAGCTTCATTTATTTGTCTGTCTCCTTTTTTATAGTGACTTCAAGATCATCGATAGCAATATTCTTTTTTATTAACTTTATAAAATTTTCAAAAACTATATTTGCTGTAAGCCCCTGAAAACCTCGGCATGGCCCATCTACCTTTAGTGAAAATGGACACTTTTTAGACATGCATAAACAAGGAAAATTAGATAGAAGACTTTTTTGGTCTGGACCATACAGGCCAGTTAAAAGAGGGTTTGTTGGGCCAAAAATACCTAACGTGGGGATACCTAGAGCAGAAGAAAGATGTCCTAGGCCAGTATCAACAGAAATGCATCCAGAAGCCTTTTTCAGTAAAGAAACTATTTCTGTTAGTGTCATTTTAGGGAGAACTTCAGCTCCAGAAATTTCGGCGATTCTTTCTGCACGTGACTTTTCTTGATTATTTCCCCATGGTAAAAAAACCTTATAGCCCGCTTTTGCGACCAAACGACTCAATGCTATCCAAGATTCTTCTGGCCAATGTTTGGAAGGCCAAGTTGTACCATGCATTAAAATAACATACCGATTATTTCCTGGGTTGGAAAAAAGATTGTAATTTCCTATACTTGAATTGAGCTGATAACCTAATGACTTTGAGAATAAAATACGAGTTCGTTCAACTGCATGGATATCCTTGGGTATACTGAATCGATGGTCATAAAAAATTGATGCTATTGATTCTCTTGCGGATGCCTTATCGAAACCATATTTATCTCCATCTGCCTGCCTAGCAAGCCATGCACTTTTGAGTAGGCCTTGAGCGTCGATTACAGCATCGTATGGATATAAGCTGAGCTTTCTCTTTAGCTCTAAATGCTCACTTGAGTTCCAAAATTTAAAAATGTTCTTACGCCACCTTCTCATGGAAACAGAAATGATTTGATCCACCTGATCGTTTAAGTGGGGTATATAAGAAAAATTTTCTTCAACGACCCAGTCAAACTTAATATCTGGAATAGCAAGACTAGCGTCACACAAAGCGGGAAGGGTATGAACAATATCGCCTAATGAAGAGGTTTTTACTATTAAAACTCTTTTCATTAACCACCCACCAATTTTAATAGCTCAGAAATCACTTTAGCTGGAGTTAGGTCATCTAGGCATTTCATACTATTAATGGGACATATTCTTTTAAAACAGGGTCCACATTCTACAGGAACAGATAATGCAACAGCCTTATTATTGAGTGGAGGAGTAAAATGCGGTGAAGTTGATCCATATAAAACAATTAGTGGTGTATCTACAGCTGCCGATATATGCATCAATCCAGAATCGTTAGTAACTACAATATTAGCAACTGATAGTAAGTCGATTGCTTCATCTAGCAGAGTTAAACCAGAAAGGTTATAACAACGGTTGCGGTCACTTTGAGATAAATAGTTGATAATTTCTTGGCCGACTTGTTTGTCCTTACCAGAGCCTAATAGCCAAACTTGCCATCCCTCAGATATTCTATTTGATGCAACTTCAGCATAATATTTTGCTGGCCATTGTTTAGAGGGGCCAAATTCTGCTCCTGCACATAAAACTAAAATCTTACGATCGCAATTTAATCCTAACTTATTAATAAGATTTACCGCTTTATCTTTATAAGATCTTAACGCCGGAGGTGCTATAGATTTGGGTAAAATTGCATCTTTGGTTAAAGCGAGTGCAGCGAAACGTTGAACCATTAATGGGTAGGATTTTTTTTTCAAGCCACGAATATCATTTATTAATCCATAGCGCATTTCCCCCCTCCAGCCTGTTCTATGTTGAATTTTTGCAAACCATGGAATAAGTGCTGATTTTAAAGAATTGGGTAAAATTATTGCTTGTGTATATTTTTCTGTCCGGAGCTTAATTCCGATTTCCCGTCTAAGCTTCCAGTTAAAAATTCCATGACCAACAGGCATATCAATCGCTCGGGATACCTCAGGCATACGGTTTAGTATTGGTTGACTCCAACTGGGGGCCAAAACATCTATTGATACGTTAACATTTTGTTGTTTAAGCAATATGAATAATGATTGAGCCATCACCATATCACCCACCCATGAGGGGCCTATAACGAGTATTTTTTTTGCTACCACTTTCTTTTCAGATGCCATATTTTTATAAACTATTATTGGCTCTAGAAGAAATTATAAGTTTCATTTTGCTACAGGTGCAAGCCAGTCTGAATACTCAGGTATCTTACCTCGCACTAAGTCAAAATACTGTGTTTGCATTAGTTCAGTCAATGGGCCTCGATGGCCAGCACCCAAACTTCTACCATCCAGCTCGCTAATTGGCAATACTTCGGCTGCTGTACCAGTAAAAAATGCCTCATCAGCAACATAAACTTCATCACGTGTAATACGCTTTTCAACAATCTTATAGCCAGCTTTTTCAGCTAAATTTATTACAGTTTTTCGAGTAATGCCATCAAGACAAGCACTCAGTTCTGGTGTGTAAACAACTCCATCTCTTACTATGAAAACGTTTTCACCACTTCCTTCAGCAATAAAACCATCAACATCCAGCATTAAAGCTTCTTCACAACCACAGTCTAAAGCTTCTCTTAAGGCTAACATAGAGTTAATATAATTTCCGTTAGCTTTTGCTTTAGTCATCGTAATGTTAGGGTGATGTCTGGTATATGACGATGTGCGAACCTTTATGCCGCTCTTTGAGGCCTCAGGTGACATATATGATGGCCAGTCCCAAGCGGCAACTATTGCATGTACTTTTAGTCCTTCTGCTCGAAGTCCCATACCTTCAGATCCTAAAAATACCATAGGCCTCAGGTAAGCTTCTTTGAGTTTATTTTCACGAACAACTAATTTTTGAGCTTCGTTAATTTGTTTTTTACTGAAAGGTATATCAATATTTAAGATCTTTGCGGAACGATATAAGCGATCAGTATGATCATGTAAACGAAAAATAGCGGCTCCCTCTCTTTCAGTATCATATGCTCGTACACCTTCAAAAACTCCAAGACCGTAGTGGAGTGTGTGAGTCAAAACATGTACTTTCGCTTCACGCCAAGGAACCATTTCGCCATCAAACCAAATCCAGCCATCTCTGTCGGCAAATGACATTTCATACTCCTAAATAAAATTTTAAAATTGTATATACCCACTATACACGTTAATTGACAATTATAGCCTCCAACTGTAGGCATAATAAAGACAAAGCCCGATGAAAAAAAATTATTTATATATTTTCAAAATATATGCATTATTTAATGGCCTAAATATGCCTATAAATCCTATATGGTTGCAATACAGTCCAACGAATTCACTATTTTATATTAAGTCTCATAAGATCCTATGTTTTGCCGTCAGCGTTACCTATAATGCAGTTTGATAAAAAAACCAAAAATTAAGAGCTAACAATGACGTCAAGTAAAAAAAATAAAATAGCAGAATATGTAAAATTTTTGAGGAATACGTCTCCCTATATTAATAGCCACAGAGGTAAAACTTTCTTGCTGGCCTTAAGTGGAGAAGCGATGTGTCACGAAAATTTTAGTAACATAATTCTTGATATTGCTCTTTTGCAAAGTATGGGTATTAAACTTGTACTTGTGCATGGGATTAAATATCAACCAGATAAACAAAATAAATTTTCAGACATTTATAAAAGTGCAGATATACAAACTTCTGTAACTGATCGCTCCTCGATGTCATTGATAAAAGATGCAGTAGGAAGTACTAAAATTAATATAGAAGCTATGTTTTCTAGTGGAGTTGCAAACTCTCCAATGTACAACTCAAAGATAAAAGTTGTTAGCGGAAATTTTATTACAGCTAAGCCAGCTGGTATAAAAGAAGGCATTGACCTCCAGTATACCGGCGAAATACGCCGAATAGACGCGCTGAACATACATAAACAGCTTGAAGAAAATGCGATTGTATTGTTATCACCAATCGGTTATTCGCCTTCAGGAGAGGTTTTTAGTCTAGATTATAGAGATCTAGCTGTTCAAGCTGCTATTAATTTAAAAGCGGAAAAATTAATTATGTTCACCCAAAATGAGGGTATCCAAGATGAAAATGGAAAACTACTCAGAACTTTATCGATCAGTGAAGCTCAAAAATACCTCAATAACACAGGCAGTTACTGCGAGCAAAAGCAAGCTCTTAAATCTTGCTTTGAGGCATGTAAGAATAATATAAGTCGAAGCCACATTGTGAGCTATACAGTAAATGGAGCGCTCTTACAGGAGCTTTTCACAAGAGATGGGAATGGTACGCTGATTTTAAAGAATAGCATTGGATTAATTCGTCAAGCAGCTATTGACGATATTGGTGATCTTTTAAAGCTTATTGAGCCTCAAGAAAAAAATGGAGCCTTAGTAAAACGATCTCGCGAACTACTGGAGTTAGAAATTACAAGATTCACCGTTTTAGAGAACACAGAGGGTTCTATTATTAGCTGTTGTGCTCTATATCCTCTAGATGATCGATGTTCAGCAGAAATAGCATGTATAGTAACGCACCCGGAACTGATGAATCATGGTCATGCAGGACAACTCCTTGAAGTAATTGAAAAAAAAGCTTCTGAAATGAAAATTAGCAAACTATTTGCCCTTACTATTCAAGCTAGCCACTGGTTTTTAGAGCATGGTTTTAAGGAATCTTCAATAGAAAAGCTTCCTGCAGAGCGTCAGTCCCTATATAATTTTCAAAGAAATTCTAAGATTTTCTGTAAGAAGATCTGAGACTGCTGATCACTCAGATCACACCCATATTGGTATCATTAGATTCATAAGATGTTTTTAGTATTAGGTGCCTCATATTGTAGACAATGAAGTCAAAAAAACCTCAAACTAAAATTGACTTAAGTATGGCCGTTATATCCTCTCTAATACTTGAAAAAAATAAGGTATATCTGTTTTTTCTTGAGAGTTCTTGCGTTCGACTTCTTTCCAGTTTTTTTCATCAAACATAGGGAAGAAAGTGTCCCCCTCAAAAGAGTCTTCTATTCTGGTAACATACAAACGATCTGCGTATTTTATTGTACTATTGTATATTTCAGATCCACCTATAATCATTATTTCAGGTTTAAAACCTCGAGTCGATATCGCTAAATCCTTAGCTTGATTAAGCGATGAAGCAACCTTAACCCCATTAAAGCACCAATTAGTATTGCGCGTAATAACTATATTCAGTCTTCCTGGTAATGGTCTGCCAATAGACTCGAAAGTTTTTCTTCCCATTACAATTGGTTTATTCATAGTAACGGTTTTAAAATATTTTAAATCTTCTGGTAGCCGCCAAGGAAGCTGATTATTAATTCCTATCACTCTATTTTTTGCCATAGCGACAATAATTGAGAGGTTAATTTTTATCATTATACTGCTACTCTTGCTGGTATTGCGGGCTGTGGATCATAATTATTGAGCTGAAAATCTATATACTGGAAATCAAAAATATTGGTAATTAACGGGTTAATTTGCATATTAGGTAAAGCATGGGGTCTTCGACTAAGCTGTTCTTCTACCTGTTCTAAATGGTTCACATATAGGTGGGCATCTCCAAAAGTATGCACAAAATCCCCTAGCTTTAAATCTGTAGCTTGTGCGATCATCATTGTTAACAATGCATAGGATGCTATGTTAAACGGTACGCCTAAAAAAACATCAGCACTTCTTTGATATAGCTGGCAAGATAGCTTTCCTTCTGCTACATAAAATTGAAATAAAGTATGGCAAGGTGGTAATCCAGATTTTTCCATAACGGGAATATCTCTTGGATTCCAAGCTGAAACAATCAATCTTCTGGAATCAGGGGACTTGTTAATATCATTGATTAGCCCATTTAGTTGGTCAATTCCTTGAAAATTTCTCCACTGTTGCCCATAAACAGGACCTAAATCACCATATTGATCAGAAAACTTCTTGTCTTCCTTTATTCTCTCTATAAATTCTTTCATTTTATCCCGCCAAGCTTGCGAGTACATGCTATATTCTTTATCTTGTTTTGTTTCTTTTAACCAGTTTTGAAATGGCCAGTCATTCCAAATATTCACACCATTTTTTACTAGAAATTTTATATTGGTATCGCCCTGAATAAACCAAAGCAACTCGTATATAATCGATTTTAAATGAACTTTCTTAGTGGTCACAAGAGGAAATCCCTCGCTAAGATCGAAGCGCATTTGATAGCCAAAAGCACTGATTGTACCGGTTCCGGTTCGATCTTCTTTTCGAATGCCGTTATTTTTTACATGCCGCATTAAATCTAGATATTGTTTCATGTCAGTTTTTGCTTCCTTCCTCAATAGACTTGTTAATTTGGTTTGTAATAGAATAACTCCATAAAATAATTATGATACCAATAATTATCATTGGTAGGCTAAGCAGCTGTCCTCTTGTCATCCACCCAAAGAAATCGAAACCGATAGTAACATCGGGTGCTCGGTAAAATTCGACAAAAAATCTAAAGCTACCATATAGTGTTAAAAATAAACCTCCAATAAAACCAGTTGATCGTGGTTTTCTTGAGACAGTAATAAGGACGATATAGAGCAATAGTCCTTCTAGAAAAAACTCATAAAGCTGTGATGGATGTCTAGTCAATTTTTGGGGATCATTTGGAAAAATCATCCCCGTCCATGAGCTGGTTGGTCTACCCCATAGCTCTTGACCCATAAAGTTACCCAATCGGCCTAGACCAAGACCAATCGGGACAAGAGGAGCTACAAAGTCAGCTAAAGCTAAAAATGGCTTATTTATTTTTCTACTAAAGATCCAAATGACAAATAAGACCCCCAATAGGCCGCCATGAAAAGACATTCCCCCTTCCCATATTCGAAATAACCAAAGTGGATCCGCAAGCCATTCATCAAAATTATAGAAAAGCACATAACCAAATCTACCGCCCAAGATTACACCAAAAGCACTGTAAATGATTAAGTCTTCGACTTGATTCTGGCAGACGGGAGATTTTGATGATTTGGAACGAGCGAGCGCTATTCTCCAAGCAACGAAAAAACCAAGCAAATACATCAAACCATACCAGTGTACTTTTAGCGGCCCGAAAGAGAATATGACAGGATTAATTTCTGGGTAAATTAGCATAGAACAACTGTAGCTGAAAATTACTATAATGATAATACTACTAATGAGAATATCGTTAAAATTATGAAGGCTTTCATCATTAACAAATCCCAAAAGCTAGGCAACTAACAAAAAATTAGTGTGGGATTTTACTGCTAACAAGGCCTGATATTAAATTTTTTCGCAGTGCATTCTCCATGTGACTTCTGACAGAGTGCCCATCTGACATTGAAATAACGTCATTTAAAAGGCCTTTTGCGTCAGTTAAACTGATTTGACGCAATATCGCCTTAACTCTCAATAAACTAGTGGCGCTCATAGAAAGAACAGGGAAACCTATAGCCATTAATAATACTGCACCAATCGGGTCTCCAGCCATTTCACCACACACACTTATAGGGGTATGCTCCTCTTTCGCGCCGCTCACAACTATTTTCAAAGCTCTCAGAACACTAGGATGATATACATCGTAAAGGCTTGCAACTCTTGGATTATTTCGATCAACAGCTAACAGATACTGTGTTAAATCGTTAGTGCCTACAGAAAGAAAATCAACTTTTCTAGCAAATTCTTTTATTTGATAAACAGCAGCTGGAACTTCTATCATCGCACCCACCCATGGCTTTTGTAAACTATATCCTTCTTCTCTGGTGAGCTCATAATAAACTTGATCGATCAGTTCTAACGATCCGTCCAGCTCAGCTAAACTCGATATCATAGGTAGCAATAAACTTAGATTATTTAGCCCTTCGCTTGCTTTCAGCATTGCTCTAAGTTGAATCAAAAAAATCTCTGGGTGGTCTAGGCATACCCTGATGCCCCTCCAACCAAGAAATGGATTGTCCTCCTCGATTGGGAAGTAAGGTAAGTCTTTGTCTCCACCAATATCTAAAGTTCTCATAGTTACTGGTCTGGGGGAAAATGTTTCTAGCTGTTCTCGATAAAATTTCCGCTGCTCTTCCTCAGACGGAAAACGATCCAGCATTAAAAATGGTATTTCACTTCGATAAAGTCCTACTCCCTCTGCTCCTCTATCAAGTGAAAGCATAGAGTCTATTCGTAGCCCAGTATTTACCCAAAGAGAAACTTTATGTCCATCAGTTGTTTCACAGGGTTCATCAGTGAGTCTTTCAAAATTTTCAGCTAATAGCCTTTCTTCTAAGACCTGTTCTTGATAAGTTTTTCTTAATTCAGACCCAGGGCTGATGATAATGTTTCCACTATGTCCATCTACTATGGCCTCTTTCCCATCTAGATTACTCCAAGGTAAATCAACTGCGCCCATAACTGTAGGTATTCCTATAGCACGGCCCAGTATTGCAAGATGCGAGTTTCGGGAACCCTTAACAGATGTAATAGCAATAATTTTTTCAATAGGCACACTTGCGAAAGATGCAGCTGATAGATCTTCGCCTACTAGAACAATGTTGTCTGGTAATTTTTTACGGCTTGGCTCTGCAGTTTGAAGATAAGAAAGAACTCGACGGCCCAAATCCTCAAGATCAGAAGCTCTCTCACGTAAGTATGAATCTGTCATACTCTCGAACATGTTGATGTGATTTAAAACTACTTGAGCCCAAGCACTTTGGGCGCTTAATCCATGCTCATTAATTAGTACTATGACTTCGCCACCCAGTGCCTGGTCATCTAGCATACAAACATAGGCATCGAATAGAGCCCTTTCTTGGTCACTTAAAATCCCAACCATACTTTTATCCAAAGCACGCATGTCACTTTTAACTAAACTCATAGCTTTTCGAAATTGAGTAAGCTCATTATCGATAGACTTGGCTTTCCTCATGGGCACAGCTTTTAAAGAGGTATTAGGGTTCATGACTAAAACATTGCCAATAGCAATTCCTGGTGCACTAGCCACACCAGAATAAATTCTTTCATTAATAGACTTATCTTGTGGATAAAGGGCGAGATTTAGCTCACCGACTGCGTCTGCGTGAGCAATCATACCGGACAATTGAGCAGCAACTGTGACGAGAAACGACTCCTCACTTTCATCATATCGGCGAGGAATCTCATCTTGCACAACCAGAACACCAAGAACCTTTCTTTGATGTATGATTGGAGATCCTAAAAAAGAGTGAAATGACTGTTCGTTTGTATTTGGATGAAATGAAAACCTGGGGTGAGCAGAGGCCTCCTCAAGATTAATCGGCTCAGCACGCGAAGCTACTAACCCAACTAGCCCCTCGTCTGAAGATAAACTAACTTTACCTATAGCTTCTTCGTTAAGTCCGTCAGTTGCCATCAGTACGTAACTATCATTTTTTGAATCATGAAGATAAATAGAACAGACAGAGGTATCCATAGACCTCTTGACTTGATTAACTATTACAGTGAGGACTTCACTAAAATCTTTAGCTGCATTGGCCTCTTGGACGATTCTCCTTAATGACTCAAGCATGGACATTTTATTTAATCACTCTTAAATGTAATTCTGCTTTTTTTTCAATGCTAGACTGAAGCGAAGAAAATTCTTTTAAGGCTTTGCAGTAAACGTTTCTCTTAAACTCTATCACCTGATTTGCAGGATACCAATAACTGACCCATGCCCAATCATCAAATTCGGGATGATGACTACAATCAAAAGATATTTTCTTTTCATCAACCAAAAGCTTTAAATAGAACCATTTTTGTTTTTGTCCTACAAATAGCGGGCTTGAGTTTTTTCGTTGCATATTTTTAGGTAAACGATAGTGCAACCAACCTTTGGTGCAACCCAAAATATCTACATCACTAGCTTCAAGCCCCACCTCTTCATACAGCTC
>Ga0233432_10000095_pt1 | contig 74794 bp, 77 predicted proteins | sample SI_122_August201_6_FD_179870 | JGI IMG/M metagenome (GOLD analysis project Ga0233432, IMG submission 179870) | Seawater microbial communities from Saanich Inlet, British Columbia, Canada - SI_122_August2016_10_MG | ecosystem: Environmental > Aquatic > Marine > Inlet | place: Canada: British... | reverse complement strand
TATGTACTTTGAGGGTTAATAGATATAGGACCTACATAATCTACAAACTCTGTCTGGTCTACTGAGGGATTAATAGTTTGGTGAGGAGTTAGATTTCCGCTACCATCATTTTCCCAATCGCCGTTAGAGTCTCGTTTAAATATATACAAATAAGGAGTAGCACCGGTGCCTTGTTCATCAGTGCCAATTAGCAGCCAATCATCGTTGAATGCAAAGGTGCATCCTAGCCCATGACCAAGATGATCTGGATTTTCATATTTGTAAAGTAATGAAGCAGAGCTACCTGAAGTATCATAAATGTATATTCCTCCATCTTTAGTTGTTGTAGATTGACCTGGAGCGGTTACAAAAAGTTCATCTGATTTTAGCCATGCAAGACCGGCGCCAAAATAATACTGTTCAGTATTTGCATTACCGTATAACGTATCAAAAGCTGTAGCATTACCGTTTAACCAATGAGTAACATCTGCTTGAGGTACGGGGTCTGTTAATATAACTTCATGTTCATAAACAGTTATTAGGCCAGAATTACTGTTGGTGAATGAATCAGCCACTGCAAATCTACCAGTATATGGATCCATAGTTACAGAAGTTCCCCAACGAGTAAGGCTGGCAGTTAAAGAAGGAGACAGAGTACCTACTAGTGTTTCAATAGATGTATTCCACACTTTGGTAGTAAAATCAAAGTATCGATAACCTATTCTTTCTGGGGAAAGATCAATATAACCTTCCATCACATGTAGCTTATTATCTGATACGTGCCAGTCGGTATAGTCGTGCCGCCCCTTGCCACCTCTACCGTTAGAAGTATCAATTTCTAGATTGCTGGCGTCTGTTCTTATACCACTCTGTCCGTATCTCTCAGATGTATCAAAACGGTGAGTTGAAGTATTAATTTTTATCATGACGCTTCTATAGGATTGGGCTGGATAAGCTTGATCACCAACTCCTTTATAATATAACCATAGATCAGAACCGTGTTGAATTAAATTTATACTTCCTGTTCTTCTTGAATAGAATTGGGTCTCATCGTTTATATTTAAATACTGCTCAAGGTTCCAAGAGTCACTGTTTACGTCATAGTGAAATAATGAGCAAGTGCTTGTGCTATTATTCACTGTTACTACATAATCTCCCAATATAGTAACATCAAAAGTATCCAGCACCGCAGTAAAACTCTGCTCTTCTTCCCATAAATTGGAAGCTGTATTATACTTTAAAATAACAAGGTCATCATCTCTGCCAGTTATACAAGCACATTTACCATTATTAGCGTCTAGATCAACAGCAAAAATAGTTTCTGCCCCCATATTTGCAGTTCTTAAATATTGGTAAACAGTCATTTGACCGGTAGTAACTGGCCAAGTACCATCAGCATCCCGTTTATAGAAAATTAACCTAGCATTGCTGTTTGAGTACGATTCCTCTGTGCCCAGTACTAACCAATCTCCATCACAGCTATAACAAACTCCATGGTTCGCGGCCCAAGTCGAGTTATTTGGAGGCTCTGAAAAACAAGTTAATGAAGGAGAAGCTCCGGAAGTATCATAAATATATACTCCTCCACCCTGTGAATTTCTAGCATCTACATTTGGTGCACCTACTAATAACTCATTAGGCCCGATAAATTTTAAAGAAGAGCCAAAATGCGATTTAGCTCCAGGATTAGTTATACTAAAAACCTCAGGTCTAGTGGTAGTATTAACAGTATTATAAAGGTAATCATAACTAAAATGTAAACTAAAATACACTTCTGAAGAATTTACTGTATGGATACCATCTGTAACATGGAATGTTAATCCAAAATCTCTAGCATAAGCTGTATCTGTTGATGGAGTAATAGTAAATACATTAGCAGCTTGAGTTATTGTAACTGCATTGCTAGTATCACCTTTTGTCAATGTATAACTATAAGTTAATCCCACACCTTCAGGGTCTACTGCATTTAATGTTAAAACTAACGGAGTGCCATCAGTTGCCAGAGTGTATCCTGGTTGAAGCTTTGTAGTAAAGTAAGGAGGGGTATTAGGAGTTACAGCAGAAGATATCTTTACCCATGCACTGCTATCCCAAAGATATAAACCTTTATTTTCTCCCACATAAGCTAGGTCTGCTGTTTCAGCGGAAGATGGTAAACTTGTTAATAAGTTATAATCTGTAGCGCCAGCAGAACCACCGCCTTCAGATGAAGACACATCTACGTCATCACTAAATCCTAAAGTGTTATCTTGTCTAACAGTTAGAGACCTTGCCAATCTAGCAAATAAAAAATTCTTACTCGGCTTTGGCATTACTGATCTTGCTCCTCTTCGCTGTCATCTGGAATTTCACCTGATGATTTTTCTTGTGATATCTGATCTTTCATTTCTTTTATCGCATCATCATCAAGTAAAAGAACGTTCTTCATTACATATTCTTTAGAGAAGAACTCACCAACATACTGCTGCATTGTATCCAGAGTCTGTAACTTTTCTCTGAGTAGTTCTGCATCTCTTAGTTCAGAGAAGTGATTATCTCTAATATAATCAACTACAACGTCGTTCTTCCAATTATCCCAATCTTCTTCAGTAATAACACCCTTAAGCATTAACTGTTTCTTAAGAATACCTAAGAATAGAGAAGAAAACTTATTACGCAATCTATCAATAAACTTCTGAAACTTAAGCTCATCTCTATTTATCTCAGAAGCTCTACCAAGTAATCCGGCAGCCTGATCTTGTTCTAGCCGAGAAACAGGAACATTGAGAGCTTTGTACATCTTTTTCTGGAAGTATAAGATATCATCAATCTGGCCTAGATTCTCACCACCTGGTAAAGTAGTAATCTCCGTACCTCTACCGCCTTCTCTACGAGGCAACCAGAAGTCCTCTAGCATAGACATATGCTTACGATCATCTCTAATCTTACCAGAGTCAGCATCATATACAAGTTTATTACGATAACGGGACATAATATCTTTCATATATGTTTCAGCTTTACCTCTCGGTAAGTTACCAACATCAATATAAAAGATTCTACGCTCTGGAGCTCTAGCTAGTCTGTAAATAACTAACGAGTCTTCCATCATACGCAATTGGTTAATTGGCTTTAAAGCTTTATGGAGGTGAGATACTACTCTCTTCCGGTCGATATCAAGTAACCCTGATGTTACATAAGATACCGCATCATTAGAAAGTTTTACCCCTTGATTTGTACCGCCTGGTTTTTCCTGGTAGATATAAAATTCATTTACACTCTCTACTAATGAAGCGCCAGTAACTTCGTCTTTTTTCTTTTTTACTTCTTTTACCTTACGAATCTTAGCAGCATCAATTGGTCTGATTTCTTGGATGCCTGCTTTAGGCTGAGATTCATTAATGACCAGGTGGTGATACACTCTGCCATCAATATACCATCTTCTAAAAATATCATGGCCTAACTCCTTAAAGTTAAGCATAGAGCATACGCCTTCAAACTCTGTAGTAATTACTTTCTTAAGTTGATCACTAAGACCCTCAACATGATCTAAAATAAGATTAACTGGTAATTCATTTTCTCCAGATACAATAGATTCGTTTACAATATCATCGATAGCAGCATCTACTTCTGGGTGATAAGATACAGCTCGGTATTGTTTAATATTTTGAATATTGTCCTTTGCATGCTCTCCACCGTCTACATTTACATATGTACCATAATGAGAACCTGCAGCTGTTACATATCCAGCGCCATCTTCATCAACTGGAGGAACAATAGAACGAAGTTTATCATCGGACTTATCTTTAGCCCGCTTAATTTCAAATCCAAAAAGTCTTATACTATCATCAGCCATGTTCGTTCCTAAAATTAGTTATAGAGGGACCCTTAAAGCCCCTCTATCTATTTATAGTGCTTTAAGAAGTAGTCGCTGCTTCCCAATATTGCACTTGGAATTCAACCGTAAATCTTTCAATTTCATTCTCTGAAGCATAGCTCAGATCAATTGGAGATAGCCCTGTAGGGAAACATCCTCTGAAATTATAAGTTTTAGCAATTGTGCCATCTTTATTAAGCTGATCAACAACAAGGTCTGCCTCATAGTCTACAGGATTAGTAAGACCTGTATTTGCACTATGAGCATTCATTCCGTTCATCCAACGTTCCATTGCATCACGGACATTGAAATCGGTGTCGTTAATAATAGTTGGAGTCCATACATCAAATGTACGATCACCAGCCATTTTTAATTGACGACCACGGAAAGGAACAATAATTGTACCCACTGTTGATGCGGGCAACTGAGCTGCCTCACACAAGAACGATGTAAGTTCTACATCTCCACCAGCATAACCTGGAAAGTTAATAGTGGCTTTAAAGAGATTAGGTCTCGCTCCACCACCACGTAACTTGGCTTTAAAATCATCTACGCCTAGTACTGCCATTTTTTATCTCCTTATACCTGTAATCCGGCTACTTCTTCGAAGTCGACACCGGTTCTAACAGCTACAAAGTTTAGTGTAATGTAGTTAATAGAGCGGGCAGGCTTAATGAAGATATTCGCAATGAATTCATTTCTATCTACCACAGCGGCAGAGTTGTTTGTTTCATCACATACGACTCTGAAATCCGTGATACCTCTTCTTCCTTTGACTTCTCTTAGGAATGGCTCTACAATGTTTACAAACTCCGCCCTTGTGAACTCATCATTGAATTCAAAGATCGTGTTTCTTGCTGCAAGCGCAATTGCGCGCTCAATAGTGTTAAACAATCTACGTACATTAATTCTGTCAAATGCAGAAGGCCGTGACATATTTGTTTTATCACCATATAGCAATACACCTTGACCAGGAAGATTTGCAATTGGATTAACATTTGCTTTATATAGAGCATCTCTCTCAGCCTTTGAGGGGCTATATGAAAGAGCAGTTACACCTAGATAAGCACCTCTACGAGAACCTGCTGGTGAGAACCATGGACCTGCTTCTCTATCAGAAGCCGCCATGATACCTGCAGTTGAAGAAGCCGCTGGAATCTGGATATATTTATCGTTGTATTTGTCATACACTTTCAAGTAGTTGTTATCAATAAACAAATAAGAAGTGTCTGAGAATGTAGCTGCAGTTGTGATAGCATCAGCATTTGGCGAAGCTGATCCAACGATATCTGATCTTGCAGGTGAGCTAACAACTACACAATCTTTACGTTCTGTACCAGCAGTTGCCACTAAATCGTTAACTACGGTTGTTTGATCTGTTCTACTAGCCATGCCGGGTGCAATCAAGAAATCGACTTGTACTGCATCTTTATCTTCTAAGAGATCAAAGCCTGTAGCTACTTCTGCTGTACTTAATGCAGCACTGTTAACGCCGTTAGCTAGAGATAGGTCATCAGCAGAATCTGTAACTGCATTCATCCAGATATACTCTGAACGTCTGTTGATTACATTTTTCATATAATTAGTTGAGCCATCATCATTTAAAGCAGCAGCTAATTCTGATACAAATGGGAATGTTTCCAGTACTGTTCCTGCAGTACCTGAGATATCACCACCTTCATCTACAACTGCGATATGCTGTTCGTTAGTAGTAGGAGCAGCGTCGAATTTGCTAGCGTATGCCCATCCACTCCACGTAGCTGGACCAGCAGCAGATACCTTAAGGGAGTTACCTAATGCACCAGGATACTTAGCATGTACTTTACCAGTCCATGTGCCGTTGTCCCATGTATCATGATTTTTAATTAGTGCAGCTGTGCCTGATGCATCAGTTGCGTTCCGCGCAGCAGCAGATACAGCTCTTACTACTTGCATGGAATTAGAATATTTTAGAAAGTATGCAGCAGAATGAAAATCTACTGTGGTGGTGTCATCTGGGTTTCCAAACTGTTCAGCAAGTCCCGCTTCATTAGATATGAGCGTTGCTTTCTCAGCTGGTCCCCAGCGAAAGTTACCTACAAACGCGCCAGTTGAAGATTGAACATTAGGCACTCCGCCTGTCAGATCAACTTCTTTGACTACGATTGCCGGCGACTCCGAAGGAGTAAATAATGCCATTGTTCGTTCCTTTTCCAGTAATCGAATTATAAGTTTTACATAATACGGAATTCAATTACTGTTATTTATAATTTATTTAATTTAGTAAAAGTTATCGTTAAAATCGTGTTCAACTGCCCATGGCTCTCTAGGATCTACAGTTCTTTCTACTTCTTCTAGTCCGTCATCAACAAATCCAAATGGAACCATGTCATTATCAATCTCTTGCATTCTATTTTTATACATCATTTCTTTTAGATTAATATTAGTAATTTCACCAAACTGGCTTGAAAGAGAGAAATATCCAAACATTACGAGATTCATCATTAGATCATCATGATTACCGTCAGATGCCTCGTATGATTGGCCTCTAGCAATAAAGGTCGATATTTCTAAAATAGTATTTTCGTCTACTATATCCAGCTTTTGTGTTTCTAATATATCCTTTATAGTAGAGCATCCTAGTCTTTTAACTTTTCTATTCATTTCAATACCTAGAGCATTTGCCTTAACAGCAGACTCTACGTGCATATTTTCATATTCAAAGTCATAATATAATCCGTTACAAACTACTGCCCCTTGATCATTAGCTTCAATGACGACATAAGCATCATTGTAGACTTTAGCATATTTATAAATAATATTTGGGAAGAGAATAGGCGAGATAGTATTATTGCGATAAACAGCAACCTGTTTAAAAGGTCTTGTGCTAATATCGATCACATTAAATGTAGAATAGTCCTGTCCTCTTCCCTTCGACACATCAACAGTCATAATATAATCATGATCTTTTTGTGTTTCTTCATATATATAAACGCTATTACCTTCTAGCATTGACTTGGGCGGATTAGCTCTTAGAGCCATTAATGTTTCTGCATTAATTAGAGTATCACCTGTCCCAAAGAAAGTATTACCGAATTCCTGATCAAACTGTAACTGCGAAGTGTTAGCAATAGTCTGTAACTTCCACGCTTCGTCTCTACCTGGTACGTCCCACCAATCTACCCTGAACGGTGTATATTCATTTACGCCTTGAATAGCTCCTGTCCATATCTTTTCGAATATATTACCGATACCATTAGCAGTAGAAGTAATAATAACCTTTGTATCTTTACCGGAAGAAATAACAGGATATGTTGAGGTATAAAACTCGGCTGCTCTTTCAACAAATGCAAACTCATCAAGGTATAATAAGTTAACTGACATACCACGAATAGACGATCCGGACGTGGCAGCTGCAATAACTCTACTATTATTTGAAAACTCTATAGATCTTTTATTAAGAGCTCTACAACCTGGTTGTAAAAAGAAAGGAAGATTCTCTAGCATAAGAGTAATACGTGCTAACATCTCGCCAGCAGTTGCGCCTTTATTTGCAAGAATCGCAACAGTTTTTTCTGGGTTAAATAGTACGTACCATAGGAGATATGCAACTGAAGATATAGATTTACCTGATTGGCGGCACGCTAATACTATATTAAATCTATTGTCATTAAATTTCTTAAACATTTTTTCTTGATATGGATAAAGTTCAAATGGAACTAATCCTTTGTCAAGCGATATAATTTTACAATATGTTGAAGCAAAGTAGCCAGGGTCTTTCATACACTTGGCATATTCAGCTACTTCAGCTGTTGTCCAATTATGGCTAATACCATCTCTTTTTACATTGATATTACCATTATAAGAGTCAGTCATCCTTCTTGTAATCACTAATGTCAACTATATTTTCCTCATCATCTTGTTGCCGCAACATTCGTTGCAGTTCACTTGTAGAACCAATAAACACATTATTGGTAGTTTGACCTGGTAATTCCTTTACCTCATCAGTTTTATCGAAGTCTTTTTTCTTCTTATGAAGATCCATAAGTGATCCATTAATATCACCAACATTTTTCATCATATTAGAAAGAACCTCAAAAGCTCTAGGATGTTCGGTAGCTCGTGCTACTTCCATCATATCGTCTAGAGCTTCAGAACCTTTATTTAAAAGATCGTGATATATTCTTCTTGAGTATTCAAAGTCATTTTCTGCATTATCTTGTGTCATATCATTACACTATATTAATAATTCCGCCCATTGAATCATGAGTGGTACATTGATACCTTAATCTAAGCGGCGCAGTCATAGAAGGAGTTACAATTACCTGTCCAGTTCCATCGCTATCTCTGTTATTAATTACGCCAGTTTCATATGCATTACCATCACTATCTTGTATTTCCATAGGATGGCCGCCAGTAATATTATTAAGTAGGTATCTTTCCCCTCTTCTTAAATATAAATCGGGATCAAGTTCCGAGGTTGGAAAAAACAACTCTGCAGAGTCTGAAAATATATAAGCTGTATTTTCATAAGCAGTAATAGTAAATGTATATTGCAGCCCAAACCTCTGGAGGTTTAAGTCACCTCCGAGTTCAGGGCTTTGATCTTCTACAATGTTAGCTAAACTAATATCTAGTACAGCAGCTGAATCAATAAAATTATTAAAGAGCTGTCTAGCCTGTACATAGTTTGAGTCTATAAACGCTTCAGTGTCAGATTGAAAATCACCAGCGAATGTATATTGTCTTTGTTTTAATACTATATAGTCTGAATCAACTGTACCTTTTACTTCGTCTTCATAATAGGTTACATAGTCTGGAGCTCTTAATGCTACGAAAGCAGAGTCTACATAAGCAGCAATAAAGTCTACATCTACATGTGAATCAATGATTCCCATAGTATCGGCAGAGTCAATTTTAGTATAACCCTCACTTGCAATTAAAGTAGAAACTGCAGCTGGATTTGTAGCATATGTGTTAATATAACTACTATCAATTAAATTAACTATTTCAGATGAGTCTAAAAGAAGTTGAAAGGCTTCTGCAGAGTCAAGTGCTACAGATCGAGCAATAGAAGCAACCCCACCGGAATCAATAATCCTACTATCTAGTTCACTAAAGTTGGTATCCATCTCTGTATGAGTAAGAGCTGAACCTTTTGTGGTTCTTAATGTAATTGCCATGTTATCCCTCGATGCTAAAATAATCGGTTACTACATAACCGTTAAGTACATAAGATCTGTTATCTTTTTCTTCTATAACCTCGGTGAATCCGAAGTCACTATCTGCTAAACCAATAGCTGTTAATGGGTCTGGTGTTACTGTAACTCTACCAGAGAAGTCATCTCCTGATACACCAGCGTTAATATCGTAAATGTTATTTATAGATTTGCGAATAACGTTTTTGGACTGTATAGGTCCATAAAAATTAATTCTCATATCAAATGATAAAGTGTATAAGATAGTTCTTCTTTGCTCTAGAGCACCTTCGTAATCATCAGAAAAATCTACTCCGTTTAGAGCAATTGGAACATCTTCTTTTATATCAGGATACTCAGTAAAAGGTTTTAATGTAAGCGTATATTGTGGATTAAAGTATGGCAATACTTGCTCTACCACTTGCAAAGCATCATCTTGAGTTTTGGCGTATATATTTAATTGAAACCCTAAATTATATGGCACATATGAATAAAACTTATTTCGAAGAGCATTAGAAGTGCCTGGCTGCTGAAAGTTATTAGTTTTCTGTAGCTGCCTACCCTGATCGTATGCAATAGAAATAATCTCAAAAGACATCCTAGGTAACTTCATCGCTACTTGAGTATTAGCGTCTAAGTCTGGGTTTTCTCTAATTCGTTCTAAAAACTTGTTCTTAGGTGCATAAGATAACGGAACTTTAACCTGAGAAATAACTTGATTGGAAGAATTTTTACGAATGACATAAATATTATTAAATAGCGCGCCGAATACTGCAACGCTTTTTCTTAACCGTTCATGATAGAAATGATTACCAAGCATAATTAACCCTTGTATATCTTCTGTAGAACGTCTTCGAACTCTTCTACTTTGGTTAAACGATTAGGCCAGAGAATATAATCTTTCTCTGGATTCTTTTTTAAATTATTTAAAAGCGGAACAATGGCATTGTATAGGTTATTTAATCTATCTTCTGCAGATGTAACAGCAACTGTCACTTTTTGTACGGCTTCCAGTTCATCTTCATCAACCGCAGTAAATCCGAAATCAAACATATCAGCCACTCGGATCACCAAATGGATTTGATTCTGTAAAGTCTAAAAAGCTATCTCCAATAGTATTAAAGTCGTCATTTTGTTCATTCGCAGATATTTGATTATCCTCTGTAACTGCTGTTACAGTTGCAACTGAGGTAAGACTTGATATCTGTAATGTAGTAGTGAACTCATGGTACAAACCATCACTAGCACCTACATGAATCAGACCAAGAATATTATCTGAATCAGACCACTTAGAGATCTCTCCCTGCATAGTCACTCCGGTAGAGAAAGTCTGAGTAGCTGTCTCACCAATAATAAATCCATTACTGGCGGAATCTAAAGTGAGCAAATACTCATATGCATGTGCTCTTTCGATAACATCAATTGCATCAATACCGGTATCAAGATCTTCATCGTTATATTCGAACAATTCTGTTCTTAGCTTATATGTAGGTAGATTGCTTAACTGATAGAATGGCTGTTCATGCTCAACCTGCATAATTTGAAATAGTTTATTAGACAGCGGAAGATAAATTAAATCACCCTCTAAAGGTCTCACGCTACTAAGCTCATTATCATACCTTGCAACCGAATTAGCCCAGCGCTTTCGCGATACAATAAACGTTGCTTGGTCTCTTATCTCTACTCCAAACTTAGTGAATAAGTCTCCCTCGCCATCAAAACCTTCTACGTTCTCTATGTACATTTCAATCTTATATGAAGAATTAAATCTAGAAGGTACGTCATCACCTAAGATTCTATCTTCATTAACAATATCTCTTGGGAGATAATAAACATCTTGACCATAGATTTTTAAAGATTCTATTATAATATCTTCATATAAATCTTGTTCAGATCTTACTTTTTGACTGAAATAGTGATTAGTTGCCATTAACTACCCCATAAAGAAATCAGCTGGCAATTCATGCTCTAGTCTGATTTTCTCTCTTAATTGAGCTATCTCTTGAGTAGCATCTTCAAATATCTGCCTACCATTTAGCTGCACACCGCCCGGAAGTACCATACCTTCAAATTTAATAAGGTTAGATCCCCATTGCTGTTTAATAAGGGCTGTAGTGTATTCCTTTAACCACATGTCATTATAAATCGCAGCATGACTAGAGCCATTTATGATCTGATAACATTCGGCAATCAAATAATCATCTTCTTTAATGTCACCATCAGCAAAGTCACCATGAATATATAAGCGGTTCTGATTGCGCACATAGCTGACCTGAGGACTACCGGTTAACTTCATGTCAAGGACTGACAAATACTGTTGCATTTGTTCATAGTAACCTAGGTCGCCAATAAAACTGTGAAGATCAGCAATATCATTAAGATGCATCTGATATTTTATATCAAAAAAGTTTCTACCAGCAGTACCTGATGAAATTCTAAATAGTCTTTGTACTTGAATAATATCTGATGATATGTTAATATATTCATTAGTTACATCGTCAGGCGTAACCTGATGTTTAAAAAAAGTTCTAAACGTGCCTTCAGAGTGAAATTCTCTAAAGTATTGCAGTGCCTCATCAAGGCGATCCTCTAATTGATCCGGATCAACATTGATTTCAATTACTGGTTCGCCCAGTCGACGAAGACAATATTCAATAAGAGTTGCTCTTGAAGTAGGGACAGCCATATGATATTCCTAAATTACTTGATACTATTTATAATATTAGCACTATTTATAATAAAAAAAATGGCAGCCAAAGCCACCATTTAAAATAGTATAGGACTGTTTTACTCTTCTGATTTTTCTTCAGGTTTAAGTGACTCTGTAAGAGCCGCACTAAAGACCCGTTGAGCGGCCTTTAATTGTTCAGTTTGAAACGAAAGATCGTTAAGTTTATTTGAAATATCTCTTAATTGAGAGATCGCATATTTCTGTTCATTGTTAAGACTATCAATTTCATATTCCTTATCGTTTACCACGACTGTAGGAACTTTGTTTTCTTCTGTCATTATTATCTCCTAGGACATTATATAGTTAATATGGTATATATTATTATTTTATAGCACTCTTGCTTTTAAATTTGCTGATATCTTTGATGTTAAATCCACTGAGTTTGTAGTAGTAAACTCTACATCGTACTCAGTACCATGTATCGCCTGTTTGTACGTTGATGCCGCATCATAATTAATCGTAACACCATCTGATATTGGGCTAGTACCTGAAGTAGCATATGGCGCAATCATTAGGTCTAACGTATCTGCACTGTCTTGGCTAAAGTGATATCCGTCAGCTACTGCATCTAATTGTGCCTTGTCCATTCTATTGAATGTTTGAGATGTTAAAGCTTGCTGTAATGTTGCATGTTCATTATTATTTGTACCGTTAACCCAAGTTTCAGATGTATCATAATTAATATTTCCAGTACTATATTCAATTAAGCTTAAACTATTATGATCAAAAATATATAGTCTCGTACCATCGGGTTTAACACCATATGCCATCCAAGTTCCCGCGCCTGATATATCTCCTGTAGTAGATCCTAGAGTGCCAGAAGTTATATCATAGGCTGATGTTAAATTTACAATATAAGCATCACCTCCATAATTATAATTCATAAAAAATAATTTATTTCCATTGTCAAAAAATTGTGGTCCTGCAATTGATAGCTGAGTGTTACCCGAACCAACCGGAGGAAAATTAGTATAAGAAGTTACATTAGTACTTTCCGATTTTGTTATACTTGAAGTTACATCTCCTGCTGTTGCAAATGTAAATTTAGCAAGATGATCATCACTTGCAGCATAATCTGTAGTTACGATAAATTCTTCATTTAAACCAACAGTAAGTCCTCTGCAAGTCTCAAAATCTCCAGAAGAATTTAAATTGGCACTATTTACACCACCCGAAGCTGTAGATAAATCCCATGCAGTAGATAAAGTAAATTTTTTAAAATACCTTGCTGTTCCTGGATGTGCTCTCCATGCAATATATAAAGCCGTACCGTTTTGATTAAAACCTATGGATCCAGCTGAAATTTGGGTCACACTTGGGTTAAAAGTATATTTTGTTGTACCGCTTGTTAAATCCCAAGCTGTACCCAAAGTAACTTGATAAATTCTTGAATTACTGCTAGTTGCTTGATAAACAAGGTAAAACTTTGTTCCATCACCACTAAATATGATACCTTGATTAGATCCTCCGGCAATTCCTACATTAGATACATCAACTGTTAACGTATCTCCAGTAGTCGTAGCATTAGTATAGTCAAACCCCTCTAGTGATCCAGCATTATTATTATACTGCCAAGTACCAGAGTTATTCTTTGCAATCTTTCTTACGCCATCTGAACCTTTAGCTACACCCCAGCTTGTTCGGTTGTCAGTAGATACTGCATAGAAGATGTCGCCGCCATTCTTAGTCTCATCTGCTGTCATAGAATTAATATCCTGCCAACTTGATGAGTTAATTTGGCCATTGGATGAATTTGTGAGTGCTGGAGAGTATGTAGAGTATGGATGATCAGTTCCTCCAGTATCATACATGACTAGTTCGTCTGGATCTGCACTATAGTTTGAAATTAAAATTTTAGTTCCGTTATTAGCAAAACTAAAACCCCAAACATTAGTATAACCAGTAACCCATGTTTCACTTGATGAATACGAACCTGTAGAAATATCATATGGTGTTGATAGATTATAAGTTAAAATTTGACCAGTATTTCTCATAGCAAATAATTTAGTTCCATCCGAGTTAAATCTTAAATCCATAGCAGATGTTCCAACATCCGATATAGATAGGCTTTTACTATCATATGATGCTGTTGTTATATCCCAAGCTGTGCTTAAACTGTACTGGTAAGCTGTGTTATTTTGAGTTCCACATACATACATCTTTGTTCCATCAGGCTTAAACTCTAAACCATTCATAGAAGCCTCTTGCGCCGCTTGATAAAAATTATTAGTATAAGTAACAGTACTTATATCCCATGCAGTAGATAAATCGTACCTTCTAACATAATCCGATGGGCTAGTTGTATAGATTCTCGTTCCATCGCCAAATATATATAAACCTCTTGACCCCTCAGATGACTGTGTAGTAAAACTACCTTGTCTAGTAGCTGTTGAAATATCAAAAGCGGTACTTAAAGTTATATAAACTATTTGATCATTGCCTGGGTCTAAATAAAATCCTTTTGTTCCGTCACTACCTAACATGGCAGAACTTATATCTTCGGCAGGGCTTGCTGGAGTTGCCCACGATTTAACGTTAGAAGGAGATGATATGTCATAACCAGAAACAAATCCAGTTAATTCAATACCGGATCCATCAGCCTTACCTTGAGCGCCAAATAGCTGCCAAGAAGAAATTGCAGAAGTATCCGCAAAAGGCGTGACTGAAGTGTATGCACCAGCAGCAGATGTAATAATAGCAGATCCAGAGTTACCTACGACTTTCTTACCTACGTCTGAAGAATTAAATGCATTAGTAGAGCCTGAAGTAAATTCACTTAAAAATTTATGATATGGAGATCCACTTTGGCTATGAAGAATAAAGAGTCTAGTCCCATCAGAATTAAATGACATATCTAATGGTTCATAGCTGCCCGAATTTGCACCACTATCCCAAGCAACAGTAGTTCCAGAGCTAACATTTGTGGTTATATCATAAAGTGTTCCTAAATTTTTAACATAAACACTACTATTATTTTGTTGCCCATAGTAAAGTTTTGAACCATCGCTGTTAAATAGTATGGATGTAGGATTAGTTAATCCTGTTATAGAACCATCTAAAGTTTTAGTTCCCGTAATATCATAAGCTGTTGTTAATGAATACTGCTTTATATCATCTGAGTTAATATCCGCAATATAAATTTTAGTACCATCATCATTAAAACGAATATCTCTAATAAAAGTACCAATCGTCCAAGTCCCATCACTCGACGCAGTTGATATATCATGTGAACTACTAAGAGTGAATTGCTCAATTGATGCATCATAAGCTACCCATATCTTAGTACCAGCAGAATTTACTCTAATAGCCCAAGCATCTGCAGATAAAGTATATTCAGACGAAGAGGTTCCAGCAATTGTAGTTATATCATAAGCTGTTGACAAAGAAAATACTTTTATTATATCACTATTACGTTGTGAAAAATAAATTTTAGTGCCATCAGATGAATATTCTGCAGATTCAGTCCACGTTCCCCCACTAGAACTGGTAGCATTTATCTGTCTAATATAACCACTAGATATTAATGATATATCATACCCTGAAACAACTGGATTACTGCTAGTAAAAGTACCATCGCCTGTCGCACTTGGTGTTAATGTTGAACTAGTATAAGAAATAGGCTTTTCATCATAAAAATCGTAATTAGTTCCGTTTGAATTAACGTCCCACTGACCTTTACTACTAACTCCTAGCTGGGGTACTTCTTTGAATACTGATACAAAGGGGACCGTGTTGGCTGCAGAGGATAATGATATTGAAGATGTTTGATTTGAGTCAAACGACTGAGTTAATGTACCTAGAGTACCTTCTGAAATCATCGTGCTAGCCGCTATTTTTCCGCTGGCATTAAATGATAATACCTGACCTTCTGTGCCGTCATCTAAGACGTTTGCTAAGTCACCTAATTTTCTATTGATACTCATTTATTCTACTAAGTCCCAGCTTGTTGTTTCTTTGTTCCACGTATATAGTATATATTAATTTGGTAAATTATATTGGTATACTACTGCTTCATATCTATTAAGCAAGTACACTCTATGACCTGTAGAGCTAAATTCAATGTCTCTACACCCCCCTATAAAATCTAAACTTATATCAAATGAAAACCCTTCAGTAACTGCTTCATTTACTATCCCAGCAGATGGTAAATTATAAGATTTAATCTGATTTACACCTTCTCCTACTATAAACATCTTTTTCTCATCAGCGCTTAAATGCAAGCCTTGAGGGTTACTAAATTGACCAGCAAGACTATACAATTGCTGAGCAGACACGGCAGTAGTTAAATCCCAAGGAGTACTAAGATCATATTGCTTAACTTGATCAGTCCCACTAGTTACAATATACATTTTAGTACCGTCAGATTTAAATGTAACATCTGACTGATTTTGCATATTAGTAGTAAAAACATGCTGCAAAGTGACAGTCACAAATGAGTAAGCATTTGCAAGTTTAAAATGCGCAACTTTACCTACATTAGTTGCATAAAAACTTACAAACATATCTTTTCCATCTGGAGAAACATATACTCCATTTGGAGTTGTAAGCGAGGAATCACCATAATTTTGTAGCTGTATGGAACTTGCGCCAACGTTATTAGCCTGCGCAACCCAAGGATTATCTAAATTTCTAAAGTCTATTTGGTTATTAGTATTATCTGCCATGAAAAGTTTTGTGCCATTATCAGCATAAAAAAAGCCTTCTAAATCCGTACTAGAACCATATGCGCCTTGTTGAACAGGGTTTGCGTATGTGGCAGTAGATATATCCCACGGAGTAGTTAAATTATATTCATAAATAGCATTTGTTGAACTGCAAACAAGAAATCTAGTACCATCAGGTTTAAATCTTATACCTTTAGGGTTTAAACCGTATGTAGATACTGATAAAGATCTTACAAAAGTACCGGAATATACATTATGAGGGTCGGCTAGCTCATATTGATATACTGCGTCTGTGTTTTCTCCGCACACATACAAATTAGTACCGTCCGGACTAATTTCAACGGCTTGAGTGTTAGTGGTAGTTACTAAGAGGTAGTCAAGTTTAGGTTTAATATTAGTAACATCCCAGGCTGTTTCTAACCCAAATGTATCAACTCTATCTGATGATGTACCTGTAATATAAAAAGTCTTTCCGTCCTTAGAGAAATGCATACCCATAGCATTACCTTCTTGAGAGCCTACTGAAGCAGAAGTAACTGTTAACGAAGCAGTAGATATATTCCAAGGAGTTGACAAAGCAAATTCGTCTACTCTATCACCTCCATTACCAAGAATAAACATTTTAGTTCCGTCTGGTTTAAACACAATAGCTCTAGGACTATTTTCTTGAGATGTTACATCTAAACTTATTGAATCATAAGTCGCAGTAGTTATTTCAAACGCAGTAGACAAAGTGTATTGATAGATAATGTCAGGGCTTACATCAATTATATACAGCTTAGTTCCATCGGTGCTTATAGCCATGCCAGTGGCATTGTTTTCTAATACTTCGGGAAAGTAAACTGAGTTAGGCGTCCTAGGACTTACTGTAGATAAATCCCATGCGGTAGATAATGTTAACTTTATTATTGATTCTTCATCAGCTGTAGTGCTTGTATCAAGAACAAATAGCTGTAAACCATCAGAGCTAAAAAACATACTATCAGGAATATTACCGGTAAAAAGAGGTTTACGTCGATCATCAAATACTGCAGTAGATAAATCCCACGCAGAAGAAAGATTATACTGATTAAAATCATCTCCTGAAGACCCACTTAAGTATACTTTAGTTCCATCAGAGCTAAAAAATATAGATTTTGGCTGATTCTCTTGAGTAACAAAACCTGTCCAAGCAACTGCTGTACCAGCAGTGCTAAGATCATATGCCGTACTTAAAGGATATGTATACACTGTATCATTATTAAAATCAACATAGTAAAATTTACTTCCATCAGAGCTAACAAACACATCAGTAATATCTGCTCCAGTTGTCTCTCCTAGCTTAGTGTAATTAAAAGAAACAGTTGAGAGGTCCCAAGCAGCGCTTAAATCATATTCGTATATAAGATTATTAGCATCACCTATCCACATCTTGGTGCCAGCTGTATTAAATGTTAGGCCGTAAGGAGTTAATGTTTGGGCATTCACATCTAAAGTATAGTTTAAAGTTCCGGTTGAGAGATCCCATGCGGTACTTAAAGATATGTTGTATATCTTGTCCAGATTGTGACCACTAAAAAATAATTCAGTACCGTCAGGTTTAAAGTATATAGATTTTGGACTTAAATCTAAAGGCTCTAAAGGCATAAACCAATCTGCGCATCCTCCTACTTTCATTGTAGAGATATCATAAGCAGTACTTAATGAATAACCTATTAAAGATTGACAAATTCTATTCAAAACATACAATTTGTATCCATTATCTGCAAACTGTACAGTATAGGGGTCGTTATCTGTTAAAAAGTCAGAAGTAACATTATTAAACGTAGCAGTAGTAACATCCCAAGGCGTTGTAAGATCCACTTCTGATATGCGATCTTGAGTTGTACCTGATATGTACATTTTAGACCCGTCATTATTAAAGGTAAGGCCTTGAGGAGTAGCTTCTATAGAGGTAGCATCATATTCATCTATTACTCCACTCATAGTTGAAATATCCCACGCAGTTGACATATTATATCTTCTTACATAGTCATCAGTAGTATCAGTAACGAAGACAGCTGTACCATCTGGTTTAAAGTAAGCATCACTAGCATCAGCGTGAAAACTGCCGAAACTATCTACCTGTACAAAGGTAGCAGTATCAATTTCCCACGGAGAGCTTAAACTAAATTCGCTTATAAAACTATTACTACCAGGCCTATTTAAAATATAAACTGTTTTACCATCATCTCTAAAGTAAATTGCTTCAGCGTTTATATATTGTGAGGTCTGATTAGGCACAAAGTCTTTATAGTAGGAAGCAGATTCTATCTCATGTCTATTCGTCATAAGATATTGACGAATACCATAGCTTTCTGTATTATGAACGGTGTAAAAATACTTACCATGTGGCGCAACAAAAACTCCTTCAAAGTTAGTGTATCCAAGCATGGTGTATCTAGCTATTTCAGGTCTATTTAAGTTAGTGATGCCTACATCAAGTCTAAATCCAATTTCATTATTTTCTATTGTATTATTTTTGGTTAGATTAAAATGTTCAGACACTCCCATAGTGCCCTTACCTGTAGTTACAGATCCAATTAATCCTGTATTACCTCTCATGATATAATCTCATAAGAACATACAACCTCTAATACCGAAGCTACACCCCCTTTAATAGCTATAGAATCTCCTTCATTTAGATAAATTCCACTATCTTTTGCAACAGCTACTAAACTTGATGTTGTAGGAATGGAAATATTTCTAGCTAGTGCATAAGAAGATCCCCCTGATACATAATTTACAGAAATATCTTGAGCGCCAACAGTATCAATATTAGTAGCAATAAGAGAATTAATCTTATAAACTTTTCCGCTGCTAGCAGTATTAGTTACTATATTAACAAAAGAAGTAGTAGCTACAGCGCCAACACTTTCTCCAAGTATTTCTGTTACGGCTACTATATTAGGATTTGCCATTAATTTTCTCCGTTATCATCCAAATACAATAGCCATCGCTATTGCCTTACCTGTTGTTACTCCGCCCGATCCTGCTCTTGCAGCAACGTAGTCAGAATCAATTAAATTAATTGTTGCAGCTGAGTCTAATCCTAGAGTTGCCTCTGTTACAATTCCGTGATCGACAACTTCAATTCTATCGCTATCGACAATGCTATTTATAAATGTAATTGAGCTACCGCTATCTACTGTTGTATAATCATCACCGCTTAGTAATTTAATGCCGTTAAGATATACTGCTTCTTTACCTGGAGTGTATGTTAAACTAGATACAATATTACCAGATACATTACCGCTTACACCCTTTGTATAGTGAGTAGCGCTGTAAGGAGTAGCGAATGCTACACCATGCTCAATAACTTCTACAACATCATTAAGAGCTGCTCCTGTTGTTAAGACTACTGATGTGCCATTAGTTGCAGTATAATCATCAGCTGATAGTTTAGCACCATTTAAAAATACTGTAATATGACCGGCTGTATAATTAAGAGCAAATGCGGTCTGACCAGCGGTTGCTGTAAATTTAGTTTCAGTAAGAGGATCTTGAGCTGATCTTAAAGGACCACCAAAGTTAATAATCTCAACGTGATCATTTAAAGCTAGCGCATTTGTCATTACTACTGATGTGCCATCAGTCGCTATAAAATCTGTACGTTTTACACCGTTAACAAACACGCCAATCTTACCTGCTGTATATGCAGGAAGTGCAGGAGAACTAGAAGCATTAAATGTTGTTAACCCAGCTGTTGCAGTGTAGATAGTTGTAGTATAGTCTTCTACATAAGAAGCGGCAACATTAACACCACCTCCTGATACGTCTGCAGGGGCAAATGTAAATACACCTGTTGAGTTGTTATAACCTAAAGCTCCTCCAGCATTAGCTGCGGCAGTAGTTATTGATAGAGAACTTCTCGCTAAGGATATAGTTTGTGCTGAGTCTACTGTACCTGATCCACTAGCAACATCGCCGGGTTTCCAATATGAGTTTGCTGAATCCCATACTAAGGCTTGTCCGTTTACAGGAGAGGCAGAGTTAACATTATTGAGCGCAGAAAGATCCACGGCAATATTGGTAGTTTCGTTAAGTATTGATCCTTCCAGAACTTCTAACTCAAACCATGTAAAATCACCGGCGCTTACAGTTCTAGAATTCTGAGAATATGAGGTTACTTGAAAGTAATCTCCTTCAACTACACTCTCAATACCTGTAAATACAGCAGGATAATCATTTCCTGTAGATGCTATATCAAAATTGGTAGTTACAGCATTAGATCCATTCTTCAGCATTTTAAGAATAAATTGATCTGTTACACTAGAACCTTGAGCAGATGCTTTGAATCTAACCTTAGTTACTCCAGCTGGTATAATAAACTTGCCACTTCCTAAAGTAGTGGTGAGTAAATTACCTGTGCTATTATCAATAGATCTTGTATTAAAATTAAGTACAGTGTGTGTTGTACCGCTTATACTTTGATTAGCTGTTAATTCAAGTCTTGCATATCTTACTATAGTAGAATTAGTTGTGGTAATAGTAGAGCCAGAAACTAATTTAGAACTAATATATGCAGAGTCTACAGTTCCTTGAATGAGACTAATAGTAGCTGCTGAGTCGGTTCCGCCACCGCCTCCGTATAGGTTTGTAGTACCTTCAGCTAGATCGTCTGTAGTAAAGCCAGTTAAGTTTCTGGCATTAGTCTGAACAGCGTTACCCATATTAGAATGAGCAGAGCACTGATAATGTAATACTAAAGGTGTAGTATCTGTAACAGTAATCTCTGTATATGCTCCAGAGCTACCAGCTGTACCAGCGGTAGTAATATCTGTGGTGTACGAATCGTTCTTTGCTACATCATAGTAGAATCTGAAAGGATGACCACTGTTAGTAGCATCAGCTTGATCAAATCTATATGTGCGACCTGGAGTTAATGTTAGGAACGGCGCTTCCATGCCATCAATGACAAAACCGTTACTAGACCCAGTTCCGTTATATCTGTGAGCTGATGTCTTTGTAGCTACAGTTACAGTATATGTTTTTGTTGTTGCTGAGTGAGGCGCCTTAAGATGACTAAATCCTTCTACTGCTCCTAATGTAGCAGAATCAGCAGTAAGTGTGGTAGCAGCTACACTACCTTCAAACATTCCGGCAACAAACGTCTCAGATCCTACTGTCCACTTATCTGTAGTTTCATTCCAGACAAGAGTTTTATTAGTTGATGTTCCTCTTTCAATCTCAATACCAGCATCCTGAGAAGGAGTACCAGTCTCGTCATGGTTAAGAGATATAATATTATCACCAATATGAACTGTATTCGAATTTACAGTAGTTGTAGTACCAGATACTGTTAGATCCCCACTGACAATCATATCATTGAATGTGACGTTATCAGTCGTACCTACTGCTTGACCTACAGATATTTGACCTGAAGATACTGTTACTCCAGTACCAGCACTAAAATGTGCTCTTACTTCTGCAGCACTAGGTCCTGTATAGGTTAAGATGCCATTACTGCTATTATAAGCTAATGAGCCATCTCCGCCAAGATCTGTTACGGATATTAATCCTCTTGCTTCAACGGAATCAACAAAGTCAGTTCCTAGTACTGGAAGAGTTGGAGTGTTGGTAAAGTTAGAGTAGTCTAAGTAATAGGAACCTGCATTACCACCTAACGTATCTGCATCAATAGTTAATGCGTTAATAAAAGCAGCATCAACATCTGCTGTAATAACAGACGATACGTTTGTGGAATCAAGTATATTAGGTTGATTACCGAGGTTGTTATAGTTAAGATAGTAAGCGCTATTCTGTCCCCCAAGAGTGTCTGCATCAATGGTTAATGCGTTAATAAAGGCTGCATCAACATCTGAAGTAATAATAGCAGAAACTGCAGTAGAATCTGTTCCAGTAGCTGGAACATTAGCGAGGTTGTTATAGTCTAGATAGTAACTACTATCCTTTCCACCTAGCTTAACCGCATCAACACCTGAGTCGGTTAGGTCACCAGATGCTAGTACCTTAGCTAAAAATCCTGATAAATTACGTGCCTGACTCATCTTAAACTTTCTTTAGTTTTAATTTATAGTATTTATAAGAGAAGATTAACCTTCTAATGAAGCAGTTGGTGGTGTAAAGTTTGCGGTATAGCGAGCTAGCCCTTTAGTGATACGGAAGTCTTGGATGTAGCCATTTAGATGATCATTTCCCCCTAGGTAACCACCCGCTCCTAATATATTTACATTAATTACTGTAGAACTTGTAATCGATTCTTTTTGAACACCGTTTACGTATAATTTAAAACTTCCATTTTGTCTGCTATATGCAATGTGCATCCAATCTTCCGCCTCACTTTGAGTAAAACAGTTAGTTGTTTGATGCACATACCCATCATCATACAACATTATTTTTCCAAATGTACCATTATGGTTAATTCGTTGTTGAGAATTAGTAGCTCCAGTATCACCAAAGATACCAGCATCGGCATTATATGTAGACAATTTTAACCAGTATTCTAATGTAAAATTACCCTCTAATGATATTGTATCAAACCGTATATTATCTCCAGTTCCATCAAAATACATCGATTTAGTATTAGCAAACTTAACCTGAGTAGTTGATCCAGTAGTATTGGCAACCAGCTTTAGGTTAGAGCCTTGAGATTTATCTATGATAGAAGCATCTGTGCCTTTGATATGTAGTGCTGCGCCAGTTGAAGATGGTGGAGCAGTTGGTGGAGCTGCATTAGCTGCCGAAGTTGAAGTTGTTTTTACTTGTAAGTCAGATATATAACCCTGCATCGGACCATTTGCACCTGACAAGATTCCTATATTTTGTAAATTATATGTATTGGTAACTGCAGGAGAATTTGAAGATTGTTCTCCGTTAAGATACATATTTAAACTTGATCCTGAACGTGACCATACTAAATAATTCCAGGCATTTCTCTTTACACCGAATCCCTGAGCGTTATGAGTACTATTACCATCATATGTACCCATAAAATTATTTTCGTCGATAAAAAATTGATTATTAGGTGATAAGTTTGGAGAGGCAATCACTTGCACTTTAGAAGCGCCTTCCGGATAAACCCAAGCACTAACTGTAAAATCTCCTGATAAACTTAAAGGGTTGGCTGTCTGTAAATAATCTCCACTCCCATCAAAATACACAGACCCACCGTGATCTGCTGCTGAGTATTTGTTGTAGTCGTAGGGTGAAAATGGTTTTGTAGAGGGGCTGCCATTTACTGTAATTGCATGATTTAATGCAGATTGATCTTTAAAATAAGGTAAATCACCAAGTAAAACTTTTGTATTTGTGATAGCAGTAAGTGGGCTTTCTGGAATTGTAATACTTGTTCCAGAATAAAGTCCAGTTCCATTAACTATACGAACATCTCTCAAGTAACCGTTTAAACTCCAGCCCGGCTGATGGCCTCCTATAGTAAGTGATGTATTAGAGGTGCAATTCGATGATATATTGCCCATAACTATCTTTCTAGTTCCATTCACATATCCAGAAATTGTATTTGAAGTACGCGATACTGCCACATGCATCCACTGGTGTAATGGCGGATTATAATTAAAGTCAATAAGAGTGCCAACACTTCCGCTATTTCCAGTATAAAAAACAATTGAGTCGCTGCCATATGCAAATAGATTCCAACCGAAATTGGTAGTGGCCCATTTACTAACAAAAAATTGATTTTTATCTTCGTTTAAATATACCCAGCACTCTACTGTAAAGTCGCCAGTTAAATTTGTGTCTGTTGTTTGAGCAATGGATAAATAACCGCCAGAGCCGTCAAAATAAGTAGAATAACCTCCGCTGCGATACGGGCTAACCGTACCAGCATGTGCATCTCCATTTACGGTAATGCTATGGTTATTAGTGGATGCATCTGTTATATTATTATTGTCTGACGTATCTACTGTTGTCGCTAATAAGGTAGTATATTTACTATTTGTAACTATAGTAATAAACTGTAATGTAAAGCTATTAGCATTGGTACCTTGGTTAATACCATCGCTAGCTGTAAAGGTTAACTCAAAGGTTCCTTCATACGCTTCTGTGGATGACGGAGTAATAGTAAATTTATTTACATCAGAATCAGTCCCTTGCACAACAGTTGCGGTGGTACCACCACCATTAGTCAAGCTTCCGCTCGTTACGCTATAGCCATATGTTAATGGCACATCTTCTGGATCTGATGCAGTAATAGTAATAACAGTTGCAGAGCCATCAGTAGCAAGAGTAAATGGTGTAGATCCTCCATCAGAGTCCTGTACTGAAGTAATAGAAGGATTAGTGTTTACAAGGCTAACCGAATACCATCCTGTACCGTTACTCACATACATTCTGTTTGACCCGGTAACAAATGCTTGATCTCCTGCAGATACTCCTGATAATGGAAGATCTGTGGTAGAGTCATAGGTAGTAATAGAACTGCCTCCTCCTCCGATAGCTCCTGCAGCTAAACCTTTGGTAACTCTTTTTGCTTTTACTTGAGAATATCTGTTATTTGCCATATTAGTTCTCTATCAATACCCATCCGTTAGTTGCATTATAATAAACAAATCCGACACCTGCTCTATCAAAGTCAATAATAAAGTCTGAGTCCCCGGCTTGAATTTTACTACCATTTCGCGCAACTGTGATATTATTCGTTGCTGCATTACCTTCACCATCAATAATTCTTACTTCATCTCCCATCGATGGTCCAGCCGGTAACGTTACTTGAACTGTTCCGCTTGATACATCGATGAATAATTTATCACCGGCAGATGCATTAACATTTGTACTCGAAGTATTCCATACACTAGACTGTAGCATATGATATGAAGCAATATTCAAATAGTCCGCTGAATCAGCAGCAGAAGCAAGTATTACAGAACTACCGTTTGTTGCAGTATAATCTGCATCATCTAATAGAATACCGTTTAAGAATACTTGAGTATTACCTGCGCTATAATCTAAAGTAGTTCCATTAGCGTCTGCACCGGTAAACGTTGTTTGACCTGAATCAGCAATAAAGCTAAATGTATTTATGCCACCTGCAGAAACTTTACCTCCACTGAATGACGTAATAGCAAGTTCATTACCAGCATCAGCTGCACTGTTTAATACAATACTTGTACCATTAGTGGCTGTATAGTCAACTGTTTCTTTAAGCAAAAAGCCGTTAAGGTGTATTAAAACATTACCAGGTGTGTAGCTTAACGTTGTACCATTAGCATCCGCGCCAGTAAACGTTGTTTGAGCAGCAGTAGCAGTATAGTTAAATTTATTAATATTAAGAGCTGCAGTAAACGCAGTTCTTGCAGATACATAATCACTGTCAACAGTATCAGTAATTAAAGATATAGTCTGAGCAGAATCTACAGTTCCAGAACCACCTCCGCCACCTGCGTCTGCTTCTCTAAGAGCGACATAGGCACTATCAACAGTAGCAGTAATAAGTGCGATAGTAGCAGCTGAGTCTGTGCCAGCTGTAGTTCTTGCATTAATATACGCAGAGTCAATAGTGGTTGTAATATCTGTAGTAAGAGCTAATGTACCTGTTGAAGTAGGTAGAGTAACATCAACATTACCAGAATAAGAACTATGAGAAGCTGATTTTAGTCTTGTTCTATGAGCGTTAGAGGTCTCACAGTAGAAGTCTGCATAGGCAACATTACCAGTGCTTGTACGAATGGTTATCCCACCGTCAGCTATGGTTACTCCCCCTGTCGAACCGTCTCCATCGATAGTAAGAGTCGAATCATCTATAACCGCTCTTACGAATGCATTATTAACATCAGTTGTAATAATAGTTGATACAGCTGCAGAATCAACATAGTCAGTACCAAATACAGGAATCGTAGGAGTATTAGAAAAGTTGCTATAATCTAAGTAATAGGTTCCGTTTTGACCGTCAAGAGTATCTGCATCAACGTTAAGAGCATCTACAAACGATTTAGTAACTCTAGTATCAATTGCACTATTTGCCCGAGCATCTGTATAATATAATCTAGATCCTTCTGTAAGATCAGATGTTGTCTTTAATGAAAAATCTGAATCGAATCCTGCGTAATCACCTACAAGGGTTCCTACATTGAGAGTGGCAAGAGTAAACCCTGTACCTGACCTATCAACTACGTTAGTAGGTAACGTAGAATCAAATGCTGCATCTTGAAGACCGTTAAAGATGTAAAACTCACTGTTAGTAGCATCTCTAAAGAATCCAGTATGCTCTTTTGTTGTACCTCCATCCGGAGAATAATGTCCAACAAAACCGATATCTACTGCATCTGACTGCTCATTACTATCAGCAAGATGTAATAATGGATCAACAATCGTATATGTAATTGAGTTAACAGTTGTAGTAGATCCATTAATGGTTAAATTATTAGCCGTAATATCATCAGCTACCAGATCACCAGTAAGTGTAAGAGTAGCAGCATCAATATCAGCAAAAGTAACATTATCAGTTGTTTCTACACTTTGGCCAATATCAATTTGACCACCTGTAACAGTAACTCCAGTTCCACCAGTAATATGAGCCTGAACTTCAGCTGCACTAGGACCAGTATATGTAAATACGCCTGTTGAATTATTATATGCTAATGAGCCATCCCCGCCTGCATCAGTTACAGAAACAAGCTTTCTAGCTTCTACTGAATCAACAAAGTCGGTACCTAATACCGGTAATGTAGGAGTATTAGTGAAATTAGTATAGTCAAGATAATGAGTGCCGTTTTGGCCATCTAACGTATCTGCATCCACATTTAAATTATCTACAAAAGTCTTATCAACTCTTGTATCAATTAAAGTATTTACTTCTGATGAGTCTACAAAGTCTGTACCTAAAGTAGGAATTGTAGGGGTATTGGTAAAGTTAGTATAGTCTAGATAATAAGGTCCGTTTTGACTATTTAATGTAGCTGCATTAACATTTAACGCATTTACAAATCCTACATCTACATCATTAGTAATAATTGAAGATACATTTGTTGAATCTAAGATGTTAACTAGGTTGTTAATAAATGCTGCATCTACATCTGATGTGATGATAGTTGATACAGTAGCAGAATCTACATAATCAGTACCAAAGGTTGGAATCGTAGGAGTGTTAGTAAAGTTAGTATAGTTAAGTAGGTAACCTGTTGTTAAACCACCAACCGTATCAGCATCAATAGTTAATGCGTTAATGTAAGTTGCATTAACGGTAGATGTAATCTGCCCTTGAACTGCTGCAGAGTCATGAGTATCAGCAGCACTTATTAGATTATTAATAAAAGCTGAATCTCTTTGAAGATCTGCCTGCAACGCCTGTACGTATGCTGAATCAACAATATTAGTAATAAATGCAGAATCTCTTTGAAGATCTACCTGCCTAGCTTGAATGTAAGCTGAATCAATAAGATTGATAATTGAGGCTGAATCTGTTCCAGTAACCTCTATACCACCTACAGTAGATCCGTCACCTACATATAGCTTGTTTGTATCGCTGGTAAAGACTGGTTCTCCGACCACAGGTGTGATCGTGAGTCTATCTGAATCTGTACCTCTTCTAAACTGTAATGGCATTTATTACCTCAATAAATTCTGCTTATATTTATAAGTCTATATGGCGCCCATATCTAATGTAAATCCTACAGGACTCAATATTGTCCCGAAATCAAAAACTTGATTTGCTGTAGAAGCAATCGTTACTCTTTTATTATTAACATCTGTTGTGATATCAATTCCTGTACCACCAGCAAATGTAACCGTATCACCGCCAGTAGTAGCATCTACTGATAAGTCACCTACTACCGCTACTGTACCAAAGTTATTAACAAAGTCTCCAGATCTAATAGCAACATAGGCTGAGTCAACAATAGTAGCAACATAATCTTCTTGGATTAACCGTTGTACAAATGCACTATCAACAATACCAGCTATCTCATTTGAATCAACTGGGCCTACTGTATTAGAGGCAATTCCGCCAATAAATGCAGAGTCAGGAATGATAGGAGCGTTAGTAAAGTTATTATAGTTAAGATAGAATGTACCATCTTGCCCATCTAATGTCCCAGCATTAGCATCTAATAAATTTACAAATGACTGATCAACATGACTATCAATAATATTACTAATAGCTGTTGAATCTAGCCCCACTGAACCTCTATTAACAAAGGTGAGGGTACCAGATCCATCAGTGATTAAAACCTGGTTAGCTGTACCGTCTGTGGTGGGAAAAGAGTAGTTACCAACAGTAAGATTATCTGTCGTGAGGGTATCAAAATGTGCTGAATCATTACTCTGAAAATGCTGTACCGTATTACCAGATGTCTTATAGTACAGTCGCCCATCAGCATAGTTGATAGCTACTTCGCCGTACTCAAGGTCCGTATTAAGAGGTATGCGTCCAGCAACACTGGACTTTTTCAGTTTAATGTTAGTCGACATTTTAATCCCTAAAAAGGAGTTTATTTAAAGTCGGAAAACTAAAAAGCTATCCGACTATGTTATATATCTAGTAAGTACCACCATCAATTGTAGAAAGCTCTACATCACCATTAGTAAGTGTAAACTGTCTTGTACCTTCTCCGGCACTGTCAGCATATGCACCAAAGCTTGCTACACCTTTAGATGTTCTTGTAGCATTTCTACCAGTAACAGTAATAGTAGAACCTGAACCTGAAGTACTAATACCTTGAGGCCAGTCGCCTACAATATTGAGAGTTTCGCCCAGCGTTTGCTGTAAACTAGTACCTGCTCCAGGCGCTCCTGTCCCTGTACTACCAGTTCCGAAAGTAATATCATTTGAAGTTACTACACCAGTATTAACTGTAAAGTTAGTAGAATTAAAACTAGCAGCACCCTTTTGGCTGGCAGATGCTATAGCAGCGCTAATAGTTACTGTAGTACCGGTCGCTGCAGTAGTAATAGTATTATCAGTGGTTTCCCCTTGGATAGTAAACGTTTCGCCAAGAGTGGCGTGCGCTGTACCGGTTTGCGCGGAAAGCGTAACATCATCGGCACTAATAATACCAGAAGAAGCACTAAAATGCGTAGCATTAAAGGTTGCAATACCCTTTGTAGAACCATCGGCTGCAGCATCCGTGCCGGCAACTGTAATAATACCACTACCTGGAGTGATACTAATACCAGTACCAGCTGTTAAGATATCTTCCATGTCTGAATCGACACGAGCAGTAGTATAATAAAGGTTAGAAAGGCCTTCACTTAAGCTATCAGTAGTTCTTTGAGCAAACTGAGTATTAAAGTTATCACTCGGTCCGACAAAAGCATCAGCAGTAATAGTACCAACTCTAAGATCTGCAAATTGATATGAAGCATCGGATACGTTGATCTCTGTGTCGGGGTCTGTAGAATCTAGCCCTTCTTGATCTAGATTATCAAAGAGTTGATAAACTCCGTCGGTCGCATCTCTTACAAGACCTGTATGTCTTTTAGTTGTACCACCATCATCTGAATAGTGACCTAAGAAACCAATATCAATAGTATCTGATGTCTCGTTGCCATTAGCAACTTGAATCATAGCATCGCTAACAGCTAATGTTGTTGTATTGATTATCGTGTTAGTACCGTGGACTGTTAAGTCTCCATCAATAACAACATCGCTAGTAAAGTTGGCACCGGAGAATGTAACAGAGTCAGTAGTACCTACCGCTTGTCCAATTGCAAAAGTACCAGTACCTGATGTGTATGTTACGCCAGTACCAGCAACAAAATGCGCTCTTACTTCAGCAGCACTTGGACCAGTATATGTAATAGCACCGGTTGAGCTGTTATAGGTTAAAGATCCATCGCCACCAGCGTCAGTAACAGAAATAGCTTGTCTAGCTGGCGATGTGACTCTTGCGTTTGTAAAGTAAAGATTAGTCGAGCCTTCAGCTACGCTGTCGGTATCGAAATCAATGCTTCCGCCTAGTGATATTGTATTGCCTAAAATCTCAATAGTTGAGTTAGCCAATTCAGCATTACTAATTTCGCCATTGCCAAATGTAACAGAATGACCAGTAAGATCTAAAGTAGTAGCAAGTTCACTATCAGCAATACCACCGGTCTTAACTGCGACATGACCAGCTGTGACTTCAAAGTTATCAGTGCTAAATGATGCCGCACCAAGATTAGAACTTGTAGCTTCTTCAGTAGCAATTGTAACAGTACCAGAAGATACAGAAGTTGTAATACCTTCTCCACCGGCAATGTCAATTGTTGAACCAAGCGATACATCAGTTGTATTAGCATCATCACCTGTAAATGTTGTCGTTGAATTTACAAGCTTACTGTTTGCAATTGCCCCTGCTAACTGAGTATTCGAAACTCCACCAGTAGCAATACTAACTGCTCCTGAACTTACAGAGAAGTCTGTTGATACAAAACTAGCAACACCTTTTGCTGTAGTAGATGCATCTGTACCGCTAATTGTAACTACGTTATCATCTACCTGAGTTGCGATTCCTGTACCGCCAGTAAATGTAAGATTAGAATCTAGAAGATTTACAGTGTCAGTTCCATTATCGCCTGAAATACCAAGATCAGTTGAGATAGAAGCTGTAGTAGCATTTGTAACTCGACCTTGAGCATCAACTGTAAGTACAGGGATTAACGACCCTGTACCGTATGTACCAGCTGTAACAGCGGTATTGTCTAGGTCAAATGTTACTTCATCAGTACCTACAGTAGAGGTTAATCCAGTGCCACCGGTAAATGTTAATGTATCCGATAACAGATCAACATCACTGTTGTTTGTGCCATCTGTAATGTCTAAAGTAGTAGCAATATTAACTGTACTTGCTGCTGTTAAGCGACCAAAAGTATCAACAGTAAATGTTGGAATCGCTGTGGTTGAACCATATGATCCAGCTGATACAGCAGTTGTATCTAAGGCATAAGATACCGTATTGTTACTAACAGTTGCAGTTACATGACCTGCAGCGCCTGTAAAGTTTAGAGCAGAGTCAAGAAGATTTACTGTATCACTATCGGCAGTATCACCGCGGATAGTAAGATCTGTTGAAATATCAAGAGTACCAGCAGCGGTTAAGCGACCTTGTTGATCTACTGTAAACGTTGGAATAGCAGAAGCAGAGCCATAAGAACCTGGAGTTACTGCTGTGTTAGATAGAGTTACAATTAATTCATCAGCAGCATGAGAGGTTTCGATACCTGTGCCACCAGATAAGGTAAGAGTATCTCCTAAGTCAACTGCCGTACCAGTACCTGCATCAGAAGCAATACCAATAGTACTATTATCAAGTTGACTGTTGCCAATTGAGTTAATAGTAACTTCGCCAGCACCTGATACGTCAAAGTCAGCTGATGCAAACGATGCAACACCAACCGCAGAAGTAGTAGCTAAGTCGCCACTAATAGTTACTGTATTGTTAGTAACTGCAGTTGAAATACCGCTTGTACCCAAGAAGCTAAGAGCTGAATCAGCAATATTTACAATATCATGATCACCGATATCATCTTCAATACGAATTGTCTTGGCGCCAGCAATAAAGTCAACATATTCTTTTGTGGTAAGAGAGTTTGTACCGAAGCCTGTTCTATCTTTATATCCAGCTGGAACATTAACCGCGCCTGTACCGTTGGGGGTTAGGGTAAGAGCAGTGTCAGCAGCTGTAATAGAGATAGTTGATCCGTCGATGTCAATATCATCAACTTTAAAGTTATCTACCTTACTATTAGCGTCAACTAAAAGTGCACTTGAAGCTGTAAGTGTACCTAAAGCATGATCTAGTTTATCAGTAAAATATGAACCACCAATAACTTCAATATTGGCTGCTACACCTGCCGTTTCAGTTCCCGTGCCGATGTATAGCCTATCACCACCGGATACGACTGAATGGTCAGCATAGCTGTATGCCATTTCTCCGTTTCGTAAAGCTGATGGGGCGCCACTAGTACCCGATCTTTTTATCTTAATTATAGATGCCATTAATAAAAGCCCCCGTCTTGACTTATTTCTACATTACCCAGTTCATTTCCTGCTGCCCATTTGTCACTCGCCGAATCATAGATAATTAATGAACCATCTGCTAAACTTGTAAAGTCTATATTTAAATTTTCAAACCTAACCTTACTTAAGGATAGGTTCCCTTCGCCATCTGTTGTCATTACAAATCCCGCTGAGTCTCCGTCTACAGTTGGATAACTTAATTCTCCAACTTGTAACGAACCACGAAATACTGCAGAGTCTGTGACATCTAAACCAGTTTTTATGACAAACTTTTGTTTAATCGCCATATGCTTAGAGACTCCTATTCATGACAAATATTTACCATTATTTATACGCTATAAGCTTCAACATTTATTCTTTTTGCTCTAATAGATGTATTTACATAGTAAGGAGTTACAGATAGTTCAAATTGTTCATCCACTATATTAGCGTCAATAATTCCCAAATCTGAATCTGTCTGAATTACTGCATATTCTGTCATATACACATTAGAGTTATCATGAGTAAACATTACTTCAGATGAATAATGCTTATTATTATCAGTTTCATGCAATGATATAAGATACTTTAAAGTTCTATACTCTTCTGCTGCAAATGTATCAACAACATAATTTTCAGCTGAGAGACCAGGGTTTTCTAAATCTGCGTCTAATTCAAATAAAGAAGCGCCTTTAGCTCTCTCTAATACATACGCAGAGTCAAAAAAGTTTTCTAGTCCAGGAGCAGTCTGAGTAGAATCATATATAAAATTGTCGCCTCTAATCCAATCATTGATAGTATCAATAACTCGATTAGAATCAAAAGATTCTAAAGGTTTTAAGAGACTTGAATCTACTGATTCTCCAGCTGCCGGGGCAGGTCCTACAGATAGACTACCATTACCTCCATCAGCTAAAACAGTACCGCCTAGGAAGATTGTTTCGCCGGCTAAGAATAATTCTTTAAATTTCTTATCAGGAGAACCTAGATTATAAGCAACATCACTGTCCGGTATAATATTACCAGTAACAATAGTACCACCAGAATCTACATTATCTGTAATGCCAGTAAGAACAATATTTGTAGGTTTATTGGTAAGGTTGTTGTAGTCTCTATAGAAGCCAGCAGAATCGCCACCAAGAGTAGATGCATCATAAAAAACTTGATCTACAGATTTGATAGGAGTACCTACTACTACCTTTTTAACAATAGTAGTACTTTCAGATACTCTTATCTCTGGATTTTGATTTACTTTAACTACATATTTGTCAGACATTCACTCACCTAGTTACCGAAGGAGTCACTTGTGCTCTTCCTTCTAATATCCGCTCAATAATTGTATTGTTGTCTGAATCCTGATACTGTAGTTCTACATCATAAACATAGCGCCCAGCTTTTAGTATGTCTGTCTGGGTATTGGAAAGACTTAAGGTAATCTTACCATCAGTGGCAGGAGTAGCTACAATACTTGTAAAGTCTACTGTGTCTGCACTATCACTGTTATAGGATTTTTTTAGTTTAGCGGATACGGTATGATTAGTCAGGTCCTTGGTTGAACCGTCTAATGCAACTAGGTGTACTTCTATTGCAACATCGGCCCCTTGGTCGATGGTAAATTCTTCATACTGGGCCATAAAATCCTCGCTGATTTATTTGTCGGTACACCATCGCACCCTGCCGCTATTTGATATTATTTATAAGAAAAAATAATTTAAAAATAATTACACGTGCTTTTTTAGAGGGCAAGTGTTTCCCGGCAGTCTAGCTTTAAATACCATTAAACACCCACACTCTTTACAAATAGATGTGGCCGCATTATACCTTTCACAACTTTTGCAGATATTTAACTTCTTAGTGTAATTAGCACCTAATTCTAAAAAAGCCATTAACTAAACTCGTGTATAGAAGTTCCCCCAGAAATGTGATCAAAATTAACTTTGTGAACCAGCCAATCTTGTATAGTTTTCTCGAGTTTTACAGAGTCAGGAAATGTACCTAGAGCTTCCCAAATCCGATTACCGTTATGTAACGCTAAGATAGAGGGAATTACAGGTGGAGCAAATAAAGGCACGTCTGCAGAAGTTATGTCTAGTGTAGAGAATGTTATTGTAGGATAGTTATCTTGAATAGACTCTAGCAGAGCTGCCATCTCTCCACATGCTTGACAGTCTTCATGATGAAGCAAAACAATATCCCAGGCATCTTGCTCACTTCGCTTATTAAGTATGTCTTGTTGAGTTAATGATGTAATAGTCATTATATGTAAATTCCTCTGTGTTTATAATTATAAAATATTTAATGATAAGCGCTTCTTTCATCTGCTCTCATATAACACAATCTTATTGAAATACCTGCATGCGGATAAGAGGAAGAACACCCCCAGCCGTTTTCTATATAGAACATCCATCGCGCATCGTAGTGATGTACTCCTGTTCTTCCGCTTTCAAGATTAGGGTTAACAGTCTTTTGATTAATTAATCCTGCTTCCGTGAAACCACTAGGGCATCCCGCCGGGGTTAAATAACTCCCTGCAAAATAATTATTCCAACACGGACCAGTCCCCATACGAGTAGTATTGTCAAAGAGCATATGGGCTACAGGAAGACCAAAAAAGCTAGGGACGTAAATTCCGTAAGCAGGTCCTGTTCCATACTTTGTAGGAAAGTTGTTATACACCGAATCTCTTTCTGCGGAAGTTTTCTCTGGTACCCACATGTCTAAGCTACTGTGACCTTTTATTATGCGCCAACGCCCATATTCCGGCCTGTTGCCGACGCCTCCGTCTCCCCAGCGACCTAGCATTTTAACATTTTTACTTAATCTACGTCCGGACATTTAAACGATCTACCTCCGCTTTAAGTTCTTTAACCGCTTCAATAAGATGAGCAATTATGGGTGTAGCATTAACAGATAAGAACCCTTCTTCATTTTCTACTACAGCTTCTGGTATAATATCTTGTACCTCTTGAGCAATTACACCTATGTCATGCTTCCCAGTTTCAGACCAATCAAAAGAAACCCCTTGAAGTTTATCTATAACATCAAGAGAATTAGTTACAGGTAAAATATTTTCTTTAAGGCGTTCATCTGATCTATAGTAAAATGCATTTGCGTAATGACCATTACCGGTAATATTACCTGTTGCGGTGAAATTTCCTGAATAAGAACCGGACATTCTAACATCATCCGCACCAACAGCTATACCATTACCTGCAGCCACATGAATAGTTCTTGAGGCATTTAGTGTACCTCCTCCGGTCAATCCATTACCAGCAGTCACTCCTGTATTAATCGTAAACTCTAGATCAAACGGATCCGCATTAGATCCTGGAGAAGTGTCCGTCCAGTTAATATTAACACCACCACCTTCTTTAAATTTCCACTCTTTGGCGTGAGAAATAGTAACTTCAGTGCCATCACCATCTTCAACTTGGAATGTAGTAAGTTGATTAGTATTAGTGTTCGTCACTGTCTCAGACGCGGTAGCTATTCCAGTAACATGTCCGTAGGTATCTAACGTAATATCTTGAATGTATGTTCTACCGCTGTTATTTACAGATGCTTGACTTGAAGTATCTGAGTGACTAATAGTCATTCTATCATTAGTAGCATCAGAAGCAAGAGTAATACCTCCTCCTGCTCTAATATAGAAAATATCATTATTATTATCTGCAGTAATAACATTTAAATCGCTGCCGTTAGCTGCTTCCGGTATAATTCTTTTAAATATATTCTGTGAAGAACCTCTATCTGTATTAGTAAAAGTAAGCTGATCATCAGCTGTCTTTTCCACTTCCATTCCCGTTCCTTGCTCAAAATGCAAGGTGTCACCAGAAGTTATAGTGCCAGATTCGGTTCCATTACCTTCTAAAAACGTCCATGAAACATAATTGTCATATAGACCTAGGGCAGGAATCGTAACTGTTTTTGTATTAACACCTGTAACATGTCCTCTTGCGTTTGAAGTAAGACTGTCAATAGCTGTAAACGTACCTCCAAATGCAGGAGCACTTGTATTAGTTGTATTAGTTCTAGTTATAGTATTATGATCGATAGTTATACTTTGATTACCACTTTGGTTAGTTGTAAATGTATTATCAGCCTGATTAATATGTAAATCAGCACCCGTATCTATCGTAATAGTAGCATCGCCAATATCAGTTATTGTGCCTGATACAATATCAGTAATATGACCATAGGTATCCAAAGAGATATCTTGAATAAAGGTATTGCCGGAGTTATTAACAGATCCTTGAGAAGATGTATCTGTGTGAGCAAATTGCCCTGTAGAGCTGTTATAATTTAAACCTCCACCTGCATTTAACCAACCAGCAGTTGCTACTCGAGTATATACCGGATCATTACCTTCACCAATCTGCCAGTAGTCGTTAGCTTCACTCCATCTTAATTGTACGTTAGTACTAGTACCTCTTTCAATCTCAATACCACCATTTTGACTTGGCGCGCCAGTCGTATCAGAGTTAAGTAAGATGATATTATCAGCAATTGTTACTGTTTCTGTATTAACCGTAGTAGTAGTGCCAGACACTGTTAGATTTCCATCAATAACAGTATTACCAGTAACATCTAGGTTACGACCTACAAATACATCTCGACCTGTGGTAAGGTTTGTAGTTACAGTAACACTATTTGGTAATCCTACTGTAGCTGAAGATCCTTCACCTGGAGTATGACTTACTTCGATTTCATTAGCAGTACCAGAAATACCAGACATATAATTACCGGTAGTTTCAGTACCTAGAATCACGCCGTTGTTTTTAATAATAACAGCCCCGTTAGTTACAGAGAAGTTATCTGTGCTAAATGAAGCTACCCCTTTGTTAGAGCTCGTTGCAAGTTCTGCTGATATAGTTACTTTATTATCAGTTACTACAGCGTTAATACCTTCACCTTCAGAGAATGTAAGAGTTTCATTTAAAAGATCAACTTCGTCGGTATCAAGATTATCATCGCCTATAGTAAGAGTAGTAGCAATGCTAACTGGAGTCACGTTAGTAAGTCTACCTTTGCCATCTACTGTAAATGATGGAATAGAAGTTGTAGATCCGTATGAACCAGCAGTTACTGTTGTATTATCTAATACAAAATCAAGAGTGCCATCTCCGTCTTGATACGTAACTGTAATATCTGTTTCAGTATTACCGGTAACCATGGCGCCAACCATATCCTGGATAGCTTCATCGCTAATAGAAATAGTTGATCCAATACTAAAATCTGTTGTATCTAAATTCGCGTAAGTAACTAATTGACTTGGAGTTGCCGCGTTGTTATAAGAAGCTTCCCAATAGTCACTAACTTCATTCCATTGCATTAGAGCACTGTCAGATGTTCCTCTATCGATAGAAATACCAGCATTTAAAAAGGGTGCTCCGTTAACTCCGTCCATTAGTTCAAGGTAATCACCAGTAAGTTTAGTACTACCAGCTATTAAAAAGTCTCCACCGACAGTAAAGTCTCCACCTACCCCAAGATCGTCTGTTATAAAAACATTGTTTGGTAGACCTATTGTAACTGTACCGTTCGTTCTTGCAACCTCTACTTCACTAGCTGTTCCGCTTATATTTAGCACTGCGCCTGTAGTTAGGTTGGCTAGAGTTACATTACCGTTAGATACAACAAAGTCTCCATTATCAAACTTAGAAATACCTTTATTAGTATCTGATGCATCTTCGCCTGTTACAGTAATAGTATTATCAGTAACAACTGTATTGATACCTTCTCCTGCAGCTATAGTGAGAGTATCTCCTAATGTGAAAGGATCATCTGTTCCTGTTTCAGCTGCTAGAGTAAACGCAGTACCAGTAGAAGTCACTCTACCTATCACATCTAAATTACCACCAATATTAACATTACCGGTAATATAAGCACTATCTGTAACCGTTAAATCCCCATCTAGAATTGCCGTACCGGCTATATCTAGGTTACCACCTACATCTAAGTTTCCAGTAATAAGAGCACTGTCTTCTACAGTTAACGCTTCTGTGGTTTTTAAGCCGGTTATATCATTAAATGTAAGCTTGCCAGTATCCTCTATTTCTCCATCTGTTCCAGCTAAAACTACTCTACCGGCTGTTAGATCTGAAACTTTGGCTGTACCTATTGTAGCAGAGTCAGCCCAAACGTTATCAGCATATGCTGTTCCATCAAAGTACCCATGCTTCCATCGATTAGAAGCTGATCCAATGTCGTAGGTATTATTATCATCAGGGATAATGTGAGATGCTACTTCTGCGTTAAAGGTTACTGTATCAGTAGAAGCATCAATATCTCCGAGATTGATATTATTATTAGCTCCGGCTTTAAGAGTAGCAATTCCGTCAACAGTTAGATTGCCGTCAATTTGTACATTACCACCAACGTCTAAATTACCTGTAATGTAAGCACTATCAGTTACTGTAAGAGCTTCATCTATAGTAACTTCTTTATTAAATTGTGAGGTATTAGTAACCAGTAGCGTACCATCAACTGTAGAACTATCTAATGTTGTAATGCCCGCAACATCTAGGTTAGATTGTAAGTAAGTATCACCTGCTAATGTATTATCATATGTGTTATCAAACGCTCTAATTCTAGGAGTTTTTACTTCAATAATATCAGCAGAGTCTAATCTTGCTTCGTGCTCTTTAAGAGCTTCTCCTACAGTGGGGTAGCTACCGGTAAATGTGCTTCTTCCAGCTGTTTGATTTACATTGGTAAGACTGACACTGCCAACAGAATCAATAAGCTGATTAAATCTAAGACGCTGAGTATTTACTGTGTCTGATAAATTGACTTTTCCTATTTTAGCATTAGGCATTTGCAAAACTTTCTGTTAATTTTTGTAGCATCATCTTTATATCCTGAACGTCTGATTTTAGAGTTTCAATCTCTTGCCGTTGCTGCAATTCCCGATCTCTCTTTTCAATAAACGCATCAGTGTTGCCTTTATTTATATTCAAAATCATATTAGTATTTTTATCTCTTACTAAATCTGGATAGCCATCAACTGAAATATAGTCGCTCATATTATACAGTTGCAATAGTTCTAAGATTTTTAAATAGCGGAACCTGAGTTGATTTGTAGCTATTCATAGTAACTTTAATTTGATATTTATTAAATGATGCTAAGTCATATTTGTTAAACTCATAGGTTCTCGGCATATTATCTCTAGGTAGCTCTGAATAGTTAGATACGTCTGGGGGATTAACTGTCTTACTAAACTCTACCCAATCATTTTTCTCGACATTAGTGTCAAGTGCTGTTCTATACCATACAGAAAAATCAGTAAACTGAGGTCTAATAGCATCTACTAATACTCTTATAGAATTAGCTGACAATTCTAAATTATATACAATAGAAAGATGTTTCGCGGCGGTTGTACCGCCATCTGCTTCTGTCTCTAAAGTAAATGGTATAGTAGAGATAAGGTTTCTATTAGGAGTAGCTGTAGAAGCTTGATAATCAATAAAGTTACTTGCAGTTCGAATAGAAGCTGCATGCTCATTAATATATGGAGATGTATACTTACTTCTGGTATTAAATCCAACCGTAATTTTAGTTGAGGGATTACCAGAATTATGATCTGTTTCAGATCTTGTGGAAGCAATTACAGCCGGATCTTTAAAGCTTTGTACTTTATTCTTCTTTATTCGAACATTAGCAATATTTGAATAAGCTGTTTCGTTTCCTCCAAATGACTTAGAAGCTAGAAAATCACCCACTGCATGAGTTGTGGTTTTAGGAGGAGTTACTGCTGGCAAAATAGTTTGGAATTGATCTACTACATATTGCTCTGTTGCTAACACTCCAGCTCCCCCTGCTCTTATAGAAGCAGTAGCGTTAGCTGTGCCTCCGCAGTTAAATGTATACCCATAAGGATCAACTGCGGTAATAGTTTTAGTGCCATATAGTCTAGATCCAGCGATACCGTTAATAGTATCTGAACTGTCGAACCCATTTGATCCTTTAGACAGTACTACTTTATCTCCAACTTGAAAACCATGAGCAGGATGCACTACATCCACTAATTTACTTCCAGCGGTGAAAATAAACGGATCTGCTGGATATCTTGTATCGTCATTAATTAACGTTTGCTCTGTAAGTCTCTTAGCAGGAGGAGCATCAGCATTAAATACCGCAAAACTATTCTGCTGGTTAAACTCTGCTCTGTAGATCTTATATGCTAAATCTTTTTCATTATCAGGTTGCCAGGAAGTGCCGTTTGATGACTCATAAAAAGCACCTTTATCAATGGTTGAAGAAAAGAATTCTGTAGTAGAGTTGGTGAGGTGCTGCCCATTTTTACCTACCCAAATTTGATACTGATCTGCAGAAGCACCGGTGCTGATAACCAGTGCAAGAAGAGTGTTACCTTTAATATACACTGGCTCTCTAAAGCTAAATTTAACTTCAGTAGCGGAAGCAAAGTTAGTATTAGCAGCAGCTGCAACAGTAGAAGCAGGAACTGTTACCTTTGTACCTTGAATAAACTTCTTAGCGCTTGGTGCACCAGATTCAGCACAAGGCCTCAACTCAATAGAAACTGGCTGCGCTGAAGCACCTGTAGGAGCCTGAGCAAAGAAAAGACCTACTCCAGTAAGAACTGACCCAACAGGCTCATCAACCACAAACGTCTGTGCTGATGGGTTGAGCTGCTCACTTAATTGTAATTTACCTGACATTTAAATTTCTTTCTTATAGTAATTTACCACAAATAGTTATGGTCATTATTAGCAGCGCTACCAGCTGTAAGTGCCGTCACCGTTTGATTTCATGCTATATTGTTTTGGAGCCGGAGAGGTTTTTTCATGAGGATTAGTGATTCCGCCACTGTTGCCTCCAAAGAAATGATCCCAATCCGTCCTTATACTTGGACCCGTATCCCTATCATTACCTGGAGTAACTACTGGACCTGGTGCTGGGGGCGGATCATCTTTCCACGCTTCATATTCAACTTCTACATCTACGGTATACTCTTCCATTGCATAATTAATAAACTGACCAATCGAAGAATATTCTGCTGTGGCATGAGATAAAGCATTACTCTTATTAGTGGTAGATATGTTGATAGCTAAAAGAGGAATACTATTATCTCCTCCATTATAGCTATAATTAGTAGTGCCTGAACCTACACGCCAGCTATAGGTTGAATTACTTTGAATAAACAATACTCCCTCTAACTCACCAGCTGCAGTAGTGGTAAGTGGAGATCCAGTGGGTCCTCCTAGATCTGAAGGAAACTGATTCTCTAACAAATACTTATCCCCTGGATTTCTAAACACTGAACTTCTAGCAGATGCATTAAAATCATTAATACTAAAGCTAGTATTAGCAAAGGATGTTACATCCCTACCTTGTAAGAATAGCCAATGACTGTCATTAGGTCTTAAACCTGAAAACTTAAAATATATAAATCGAGACCTAAAAGCAGGATTAAAATCAAATCCATTGTCTATTTCTCTAATTCTTGATTCTTGTTCAATCTTAGTTTTTGTTACCCAGGGCATTATGCTTCCTCGTTCTGATTACCTTGAGATAGAACTACCGTATCCCCTTGTGTAGTAAGTGATTCGTTATGCTCGCCAATATGATTAACGTCTACTTCTCTTCTCATTTCATATGTATCTACTGCAGGTTCAACAATACCTGAACCAATAAACTTAGTAAGTTCAAATCTATTTACACTCTGGTAGTTAGTAGCTTTATTTTGATTTACCATCACAGTTTCTGTAAAATTAGGCCAAACAGTGCTACCGTATAATCTTACACCGCTAGATGCATCTGAATCATATTTTAAGCCTATATCTCTCCAATATCTCATTGGAGCTAAAACGCCAGATCTCTTACGAATAGTAGCTTTATAATCTTTATCTCTTGTCTTAGATTGTACATTATTGGTAAAGGTATCTCCAGTCATACCTTGCTTTACTCTATCAGGAATAACTGTACGCTCTAATTCAATCTCTGATAGAGAAAGTGCAGTAAGCTCTTCTAGATTTTCTACTCTTCTTTCTACTTTGCGAATATCAGACATTTTATAACCGCGGTTGTCATACTTAGATTGCATGAAGTCGCGCTCGTTTAAATGATATGGAGCTAATGATATTCTATGTAATTCCATAGATGAAGTAGGTATTCCTTCTGGTTCACTTGGAGATAAACTTGTTACTCCTGTGTGTACTTCTAGGTTACCGTTGTCATTGATAGATACTACGTCAATTCTAGGTTCCCATAATTTTAACTCACCTACATCAATAGTATCTGTGTTTCTAGGAATATACTGAATTACTGCTCCAGTACCAGCAAAATCGTCACCGGCATTATCTTTAACAGATCTAAAATCTATAACGTCTGATAACCTAACTGTACCGCCAGTTTCTAGATTATAGTATGGAATTTTATCATATTCCAGATCCGGATATGACGCACCACCTGCAAAATAATCCCCTGCACTGTGATTAAAGCTATCAAAAGTTACAACGATATTGCCTGCAGGAGCAGCTGCTCCACCCCGTAATTTACCAGAACCTACATCATAGAAATTATCTCTTTGACCATTATCAAAGATAAACCTATGAGTAATATCTTCTCCTGTGGTACTATCTACAACACTTGTAAATTTGTAAATGTCATGATGAGATAGCTTAAACTCTCTATTAGATAAGGTACGAGTTTGAGTACGACCTGTAACTAATGTCTTAGTTTTTCTTACTCCAGTTTTTCTTTCATAGCCGAATAATCTTACCGTACCATCAGTTAACCCTGTAATAGTAGCAGAGCTTGTTGGAGTACCTGACACCGTTGGAGGTGAGATAAGATTATTGCTATTAGCAACCTCTTCTACAATCCATTGCTCTTGATCTGCAAAAGTATTACCACCAGTAGAGAAAGTAGCAGAGCTACTAGATGCAGTTGCTGTGTAGACCTTACCAACATTAAAGGTAACTGTACCATCTGTTACCGTGTTAACTCTCCCAGGCATAGGGAATAGAAGATTATTTTCAAGCTTATCAATTAAGTTATAATTAGAATTAATTGGTACTAGATCACCATAGCTAGAAGAACTTGTTCCTACACTTCGAGCGTTATTTATTGAGTTATTACCATACATCTCAACATCAAATACATGTAATCTAAAGTCGTTGTCAAATTCATCAATGTTTCTAATTCTTGCTCTACCAATAGCATTACCTGAAGTAGCTGTACCGCTATAGATACCTACTGAATCAAAGTTGTTAATAGAGTTAAGTAAGCCTTTTGTGTTAGAACCATCAGTTAAGAAGTAATTGCCATATCTTGCTGAAATAAATTCATTACTTTTAGTTGTAATATCATTTACCAGATCTCTTGGTTTTGCCACTTTAATTGGAGCTATATTTTGTTTTTGATAACGCTTACCGTTTACAAATGCTGTACCATCAGAGACTTGATATAATAAATAATCAGAGCTATCTGGGTCTGTAGAAACTGTAAGGTCTAGCTTTCCTAATCTCTCATCAACAATAAAGTTACCTGTAGTATCATAAGCTCTATTATAGATTATACCTCCAACAGCTGCAAGTACATTATCAGGAGTATTAACATTTACAACATACCCTTGATTTAATTTCATTAAAGGGTAGAATGTCTTACCTGCAGTTTTATCTGCTTCTTTCTTTAAAGTAAGAGTGATTCTTAATCTATCAGCACCTGGAGAAGTAAGGTTGGGAGTAGCACCTGAATTATCATATAAAGCAACATTGTCAGAAGTGTTAAAGATCTCTTGCGTTACTTCAAATCCAACTGTACCATTAAAGTTAGAATTAAACTTATCTAATACTAAAGACTGCTTCTCTACAAACAGTAAATGCCCAGCAGCAAAGGTATTAAACTCTGGCACTTCTAAGAACGAAGCGTTACCTGTCGCGTCTTGCACTTGCTCATCTGTTGATACATTCAACTCATAGGAAGAAGAGCTAATAGTAGCTGTTAGAGTATCAGCTGGATTAAATTTAACAGAGACTGTAGTATCTGCAGAGCTAGTAGAGTTAGCATCAATATATTTTACTAGTAAAGTGTTATAAGCATCTGTACCTACAGAGTTATTTACTGAGGTAGAAGGAATAACGGCTTTTACTACAGCTTTAACTCCAAGCTGGTTAGCAAATGTCTGACCTACAAAAACGTCATACCCTACAGGTAGAGTTTCTACTCTTACAAAACTAATAGGGTCGTTTGCGCTATTTGATGTACCGTAGGACGTATTAAACAGTCCGCCTGGTTTAAACATAAATTTTGCAATACGTTCAATTTCTTTTTGAATAATAGTTTGTGATTGAGTTAGTTCTCTAGCTTGTAACGCTCTACCATTGTTAAAAAGAACTCTATGGTAGTGATCACTATCTCTGTAATCATCGTTGTAGACACTAAGAAATGTATTTTCGTTTACTGTAGATGCCATGATTTATCCTTATAGTCTTACTACAACTTTAATATCTTCTGTCTGCTGTGGGTCACGGGCAGTAGCTGATTGATTACTTACAAATAGAAGCTCTCCGGAATATCTATCTACATCTGGAGCAATGTTAGCTGAATCAATAGTCATACTACCAGCAAATTTACCTGGGATAGTGATTGCTTCTCCATCTACAAACTGAGTAAATCCAGTCTCTTCTGTTTGATGGTACCAAATAGTAGCACTATCATCATTCCATACCATATAGCCAGCAGCATTACTATCTGTGCCATAAATGATAGGATCATCATCAAACTCTAATTGATATTCACCAGATGCTTGTAAGTAATCACCGTCACCGAAGGTAAGGTTAGCTTTCATTCTACTAAGAGCTGTACCTGCTTCTGCTGTAAAAAACTCACCATTAGCGCTATCCGTTCTAATATTTTTAATTAGTCCTATTTGTCTATAATCTTGATCGACTGGCCATGTAGGTTCGTTATTTACATTTACTCCTCCTACAGGTTTAATATTAAACATTAATGACGTTGATCTCAAATCTCTACGAGCATCTGCCCCTATTCCATTTCTAGGACCAAAAACAGGAGCGATAACAGCATTGCTTCCCCCTGCTTGCAAAGTAGCAGAGCTTACACTTACATTCGCATACTTATAATTTGCGCCTTGATCTGATACAAAGGAAATAGCAGCAGCATCTGGACTATCCCCTACTTCAACTGCTGCAATAGAATTATTAATAGGATTAAGAATTGGGTATGCTTTAGCATTCGTCCCATCTCCGATAATTGTGAGTGCTGGACCTACTTTAATACCTGAGCTATGGACTGTTCCAGAATAAGGACCTCCAGGATTAATTACTCTATATCCAATAATTTGTCCTGGAACTGCAGCGTTTTGCACAGAAAGCTGAGAAAATCTAGGATCGGTTGGCGCAGCTGAATCAACAAACTCAACTGGCATAAAGTTAGTTGTTAAAAAGTTATTAGCAGCAGTGGTAGTAATCGTATACAAGTACTTCCATACATACCCATCTGTTTCCGGAACAAGAGCTGTATTAGTATGATCTGGTTTTACTGTGGATGTCTTAGCTGTCCCATCACCGTTTTTACCCTTACGAATACAAATATAAACTTTATTTTCATCCGTTCTTACATAAAAAGTTGCTTGTGGTTGACCAGCGATGGCATCGCTATACTCATAATATTCTTTATTAGCAGACCAATCATAGTCAGGTCCCCCTGGAACAACAAACGAAAGATTCTCTGCTGCTTTTACTGACTGAAGATTGTATCTAAAAAGTCTTTCTTCTCTTTCATGATTATCAGCAGCTGTAGTATTAGGTACTACATCAGTTTCAGCCTCTGCTTGCCATTGTTGCGATCTGCCCACTCCAATATAATAGTAGTTATTAGAATCGCCAAGATTAGCTGTATTAAACTCATCAAAGATAGTCTGAGCTAATTGTAGTTTAATTTTATCTGTAATTATCGCTGCCATTGTTATGTCCTATTAAGAAATTGTATAGCCTTCACCACCAATAACGCTCCACTGAGAGCCGTTCCAAATAATCATAACTGTATCATTTGGTGATAGTGCAATACTAGTTCCTTGAGAAAAATTAGTTGGAGTAACAGTTGTAGTATTAGCTCCATCATGAGTAAACACTTTTACTTCACCTGTCGTAGTTCCATTGTCTACAGTAGCAACAATATTAGCTGTTGCGGTACTTTGAATATAGCTTACATTTTCTGATACAGTGCTTGTAGAACCAATAGTGCCGCTTACATATGCAAGCTTGCTAACTCTTACAGATCCAGAACCTTTAGGGTTTATATCGAGATTAATGTTCGTGTCAGAGGAACCAACTGTAGAAATAGTTGGAGAGCTAGGAGAAGCTTTACTTTCTACTCTTATTCTATTTCTAATATTTGCTGTATTAGTAAATGATAATACTGGATGCCCGTTAGAATCAGCTAACCATTCTTGTATATTAGGTCTTTTAAGAGTAGGAAGATTTAAAGTTTTATTACTAAGATTCTGAGTATCTGTTGTACCTACAACTACTCCGGCAGGAATAGTTTTACGACTTGCAGAGCCGTCAATAACACCAGAAGCATTAGAAAGAACAAAGCTAGATGTAGCAATGCCCGAGATACTATTATCATCTGCACTTAATGTTTTATTAGTTAATGTTTGTGTAGCAGTATCAACTACTACATTACCAGCTGAATCTGGAAAATCTATATTAATTGTAGCTGCAGGGTCAGCTGCTCCTACCTGAGTAAGAAAACTACTACCAACGATAGAAATGCCACTATCAGTAAGTCTAGTGACATTACCTAAAGTTGCACCTCCGAACTGGTTATACAACTCGGTAAAGTTATTGTTTATTTTATTGCCAGCTCCACGCAGGGTATCTCCTGTCCCATCATTAGCGGCTGAGCCAACATTAACTACTTCTTGAACCATGTCTATGCCTTAATTGATTAACATTATTTATATAGGTTATTAACCTAATTAGCTGAATCATATTGAGTATCGTATATACCTTTATCAAATGTAGAGGTATATGTTTTAGGTAGTGCTGAACTTGAATCTTCATCAAACGTAACCACTTGAATAACATCTGAGTCATCCATAGTAAGGGAGTTAGGTGATAGCAACTCTGCCATAGTATAATTATCTATACTACCAATTGGTACATCAGATGCAATACGCATAAATGTATCCACATCTTGACGCTGAACTGTAAACACTGCGTCACCTGGATTAAGCAAGGTAATATCTTTATCTGCTCTAATATCAAATGCAGCAACAACTTGAATAGAGATAAACTCTTCTGGTTTCTCTCCTACATCATCTTGTAAAACAGGTATTGGATTAACATTAAAAGCTTCTATTACAAGTTCTGAACCTATAAAAAATCCAGCAGGGTGTACAAATAGCTTATATGTATCTAGCCATTTACCAACTGGTACTGTACTTCTAATCAATATAGAAAGAGTTTGATATAACTTATCATTAGTAATATATTTTAGCGATTCCGGACCAAGCTGAGAAGCAGGATCTTTTATTTGCTGACCCTTAGTGTTAATACTATCTTTTTCAAAATCAATAGCTGGTCCAACTCTAAACACATTATTTTTAGGGTAAATTACTGCTGGATCTACTCCGAAAAAACCTCTAAAGAATTGTTCAATACTATACTTAGTACCTTTAGATCTATAAAGAAAGTTAGAAAACTTAACTGCTTCTCTTTTATTAATAAATCCTCCAAAATAAGCTTCTCCTAACAGCAACTCGTCTTCTAAAAAAGGTAGTTGAGCTTTAGGTATTGAAGTAGCATCTCTTGTAGAATATATTCTATTTAATATGCCGTTAGGATTGGAATCTTTTTCCATCCACTCATAATATGATTCAAATAATTCTATAAGATTAGGATTAGCTTGAACTATATGATCAGGTAATACCTTTTCGATTTCCGCTCTATGGAAAGGTAATACTTTACGGTTATTATCTAATAAGGTTAAATCTCTTTTATGTGTCATTAGTTAAGAGCATTCGTTGATACTGCCTTAGTCGTAGACGCATCAGCATCATAAACTAGAAGGTCGTTTCTTGTAGGTGTAATAGCGCTTTGATTAGCAGGCACTGCAGCAAGTTTAACATATGTAAAACCACCAATAATAGATTGAGGGTTAAAATAATTAACAGATACCGTACCAAGTACAGAGTTAAAGGAACCAATATTATCTACAATCACTTCTGCTCCAGATACTAATACTATTTGTAAGTCATTACTAGAAAGCTTGTTTTGAATCTTACAAGTTTTATTATTAAACACAAAACTACTACTTGTTATTATATATTCATCATCATCTGTAGTGGCTATAGATACAGGAAACTTCATAGTTTGAGAAGTAGAAATAGAAGCACCAAGTAGTTCTGTTCTTACTGTATTAAAGTTAGAAGAAGTAGCATATTTGTTGTTAATTAAAAATGTAGCGGCTTTATCATGCTGATTAGACGTTACAAGTTTAACTACATAATTAAGTGTTACTGAATCATTAGCAATCCTATTGCTAGTTAAACTGTTTATAACAACTATAAGATTGGGAGCTGAAGGAATAAAACGCTGTTGCATTCTTATATTTGCTCTACTAGAAAGAACAGCAGAGCTGACATCATCAACCAGGGTTAGAAGGTTGGATCTTCTAAATGATTGACTAAAACCTCCTACAGTATTTGCAAAATATGTACTAACTGTATTAGTAACGTTAGATGTAATAGCATTTAATGTTTGATCTGTAAGAGTGGAATTAAATTGAAAGAATGTATCTAGCTCTACAAATGTTGTAACTGGATCTGCAAATCTAATATTAAATCCTGATATAGCTACCTGCTCAGCTAAACTTTCAATATCAATCTTGGTGGAAGCTTTAGTTGCTTCATCTACATCATCTTCGAACAATATAGAAGTAAATACTGCTCCAAACTCAGGCTCTAGAGCATCTTGACCTCCAAAGGTAGTGATATCTTTAATCAGAGTAGAATACTGCTTTAAAATTAAAGCGGTGTAATCTGCAGATGTAACCATTCTGTTTTGCGCAGCGTACTGAAAAGGTGCATTCTTTTTAATCGAAGCAATGGTCTCTTTATCGTCACCGCCGGTAGAATTATTAAATGTAGTAGTGTTTAATGATACTGTAATATTACCTGCTGTAAGTTGAGATACCGGAGCAAATGATGTAGCTCCATTAGCCACTTCACCATTAGTAGAGATATATTGAATCTCAATCCTATTTCCAGCGGAAGGTGCAATGCCAAATGTTTCTCCATCACCAAATGATAATTCAAAGTTACCGTTAGGTGATTCTCTTAAAATGTAAATTGTAGTTCTTGAACTAATACTTCTTGCATTTACTATATTAGAATATGTGGCAAAATCATTACCTGTAGTATCAGTATATACTTTCACTAAGGCTGTATCAGCATCTAGATTAGAATCAGGAATAATATAAACAGGGTTATCAATAACTTCTCCTACAAGGAAAGTCTTAGTTTTTACGTCCCCTTCATACACTGTAATTTGATTTAAGCCAGAAGCTGTTTTAAATTCATAAAACCCAGTTCCATCATCTTCTGCCTCTATTGATTCAATAGTAGAGAATGTGTATGTCACATCATCTACTTCACTTGTGAATTTAGTATAAGCAGGAAGAGTAACCTTTTTAGTTCTTGATGTCTCTGTGTTAGTAAAATATATTCTAATCTTTGCCTGAGAAGATGTTTTAGTGTCTGGAACGTAACCCAAGCCTTCTGATAAAGATACGGCAGAGCTTCTTAACTGAGCAGTACTAAGATAAGATTCATTTAAAGCAAAATTAGCAATAAGACCATTTATGTGAGTGTTGTATGCTAACACATCAAGAATATTAGAAAGAGCAGCACCCTCAAAGTTATAATCTTTGAATTCATCTTTATTAGCTAAATAAGATTTTAAATTATTTTTTATGTTATTAAAATCTAAAGCTGTTGATTTTATAGTTGTTGCCATTTATCTTAACCTTGAAAGTGTTGTAGATAGAGTAACTTGCTCTCTTGAATTTACTACTTGAAAAATTATAGTAACATTTACTGAATTATAATCAGGATTTGTTTCGACTTTTATATCTTGTATTTGCGCTCTCGGCTCGTATACTTCAATAGACTCTTTGATAGTTTTTCTTAAAGAAGCCGTGGTTGTACCATCAGCCATTTCGAATAACATATTTGCAACATTACCACCAAAGAATGGTTGAAACGGTTTTTCATAATGATTAGTAAGTACAATATTTTTTACAGATTGTTTAACCGCTGCAGCATCTACCTTCTTATAGATTTCTCCGTTAGGTTTAGCAGTAAAAGATATATCAACATCAGAAAACTTTTTTACTCTAGAGACAATAATGCTGGTCTCTAAATTCCCGTCTTGTACTGATAAAACTCGATTTGTCATTTTAGCCTGTTTTTTTCTTTATTTATATACTTAAGAAGCAGCATTTGCTCGAATATATTGAAACCAGTAACCATCTTGCTCTCGTATACTACCTACTTCTCTTCCAGCAAAATGTGTGTTGTCGTAACTCCATACTCTTCTAACGCCTATATCAATATGCAGCACCTCATCGCCAAATCCAAAGCCTTTAAATCCTGCTTTAGTTGCAGCTGCTACTAGTTTATCTTTTTGTGTATCACTCATTCCCGCAACGCTAATATCTAATGCTTTACCAAACCAATGCTGATTATACCCATTATCTACTCTGGCAACCTTTCTTGAAGTGTTAGCTTTAGGTAATGCATCATTAATAATAAGCTTGCCACCATAATATTGCTGCATAAGAGTATATTGATTAGCTAATAGTGCACTCATATTATCTACCGCTCCAGGGGATATACTTGGATGTGTTTTATCACCTTCTCTTTTTATGTTAGGATTCATATTAGAGTTCAAGTTAATACCATAATCCCCACCTATAGAAAGTACACCGTCAAATTCAGACTCAAATCTACTTTGAGGTAGCACTTCTACCATATCTCCAGAAGTAAGATCGTTATAGTTAAATTCAGTTTTTACGTTACGGTTAAATGTGCCGATCCAGTTTTTATCTATTTCCGGTAGAGTGATAATAATTCTACAAGAAAGTTTTTCTTTACCTGTATTTGTATCTACGTCGATAGTGTCATATGAAAGTATTAGCTCATCATACACTGCATTATCTTTTAAAAATATAGCAACATCAAACGCTCTTTGATTGTTTGATGCTCCACCATTATCAACTACGTTATATACTACAGTACGTCCTTTTAATTTTAAATCGTTTAAAGAACCAGGAGTGATAGTCTCGGAAGGACCTGGTTTGTAAATACTTTCAGCTATTTCTAGATTAACATCTTTAAATTCTGTTTTATTATCTTGTACTAATTTGATAATGCGCGCATGAATATAAAGATATTTTGCTATTTCTACTCTTACTGCCTGATCTCTGATAAAGTCTATGTTAGTAGGATCATCAGTACCTAAGAACTTAGAGATAGTAATACCTTCAATAAGCTTAGTAGATGCTGTTATCTCTTTCTGTCTGTAGGGATTGTACTCTTCTTCTGGTAAAATATGAGGATTAGCTCTCTTAGGTAAAAAAGCAGATAGTTTATTGTCAGTCTGAGATCCGATACGATCAAACTCTGAATGGGAAGAAACTGGAGTTGCATCTGATGAAATAATTCTGCCAGTGCCTTTTGGAATAGGAGCATTCCATTCTCTACTAATTACACCTTCAGCAAGCAAATGGGATACAAAAGAAGAGTTACCTCTATTAGAAGCATCTCTAAGACGTGATCTTGCTTTATCTGGTGTTATTTCAGAATTAGATATGCCCCCAGTATCCACACTTCTATCCAGATAATTTTTAATAAAGTCTCCTACATCAATCTTTACTCTGTTTATACCACCCGCTGACTTAGTGAGATAATCGTCAATGATAGAGTCGCTAGGTTTTGTAATAGCAGGGGTTGCTGTATTCGTAATAGTTCCTGCTGACCCAACACCTCCTCCAGTACTTGGATCCGCATAGTTCTGAGACTGTGCTACTGTAGCTGTAGTAGCAGTGCCATCTAAGTCTCCATGAAATGTTGGTGCTGTTACTCCTGCTTCAAACACAGCCCCTTTACCTGAGAATACCATATTAGGATTACCAATAGTGCCTGACTTAGCAGTAACTGCCATAGAGTTAGCAAACTGGTTCATATTGTTAGAAGATACAGTAAGCTTATCTTCTGCAGTAATTTTGGTATCATCGCTTGTAGAATATCTTGCAGACCCTTCTACTCTATTGATATATTCGCCTTTAATATTTTGCTTCTTACCAGCAAGAAAAGTATTTGTTACTGCTTGAGTAACAGCTTTTACATAAGAGCCTCCAACTAACTTTTCAATATTACCAGCAATAGATTGCTTGATGTTACCAAGAATCTTTTCTACTTTATTACCTCTCACAGTAACATTATAGTTAAGGCAGTCAACATTAAAATCACCTGTTACTTTAAGGTTAAGATTACCTTTATAAATTAGTTGACCTTCTCCTTCAACAATGATAGTCTGGTCCCCACCAGTGACATTAATCTGATTATCTAGAGAGCTTATCTTAACTCCACCGTCTTTGGTTAGTTCAATACCTGCTCCTGAATTGTGCTTTATTAGTATACGCTCTGCACCTGGAGTATCATCTGTCTCAATAATATGACCTGAAATAGTTTCTTGTATTTGGCATAAAGGATATTCAGAAGCTATAATATCCTCTGACTCCTCTTCTAATACTGCAGCTGCAGCTTTACCTTTAAAGTATAGTTCGTTCTTTCTAGATCCAGTAGCAGCATAATTAACACTAGAGGAATTAAAATATTCAGCTATAGGAAATTCACCGCGCGGATCTTCATGTTGAACATCAGAGCGATTCTCTAATTCTTTGTTAAGGTCGTTATCAGTATAAATCTCAGGCATTACACTAGGTCTTTTCTTTCTAAAGGAGGATTAATACTGGGATCATAATCTAATTTATTTTTCTTTTTAAATGAGTTAGCAATAAAAGCATCTATATCGATATGAGGTCCAGCGTGATTTATATTTACTTGACTAGCACCAAATACTTGTATACCAGGCTTTACTGCATAGAAAGACTTTAAAAATAGTTTTAATTGTCTAATCTGCTGTTGTGTATAGGAACTAGAACTATAATAATCTCTATAATTTATACCTTTCCCTGCTTCAACGTCAATACCACCTACTAATGTTATAATAACAGATCTTTCATGGTGGTTGTTGGGTAGCAATACGCTCTTAAGAGTTTCGTTGTCTACGGGTCTTCCTCTTTGTATATTCCCAGATCTTGTAAATACGTAATGATAGCCTGTTCCGTCTTTCCCACTTGCTAATGCCAGTCGGTGCAAGTCAGCAGCATTAGAGGAGACATTGTTAGGGGTGTTAGTACTGAAGATAATTACCTCGGTAACATCTCTTTCAATGTTACCCAACTCATTAATAATTTCTCTTTCATGAGTAAAAGAGTTATTAAAATAAGACTCGGGCGTATCTCTTCCTTGCCAACCATTTTTTAGTTTAGATAGATCTCTACCAGGTATTGAACCCACCGAAACGTTTTCAACTAAGTTCTTGCTAGGTGAAACATCAATAGCTTGTATAGCTTTTAATACTTCATTGTAACTAAGATTACTTAATGGAGCTACTATATTAGCTGCTTTGACATATTGCTTATCTGCAATCAACTTTATGATATCGTTTTTCTTATCTTGCAAAGCCCTATCATTTTCAGGAGTGACTAGCCTTTTAAGCTCATTTTCAGTAACCTGAAGATTGCTTTCAACTACATTATCCATTATTGAATTATAACCCGCTGCGTTTTTAGCTACAACATTATTAGCACTCGTTAGAAAGGTTGATGTTACAGTGGACTTCAAAGAACTAAGAGAGTTAGAAGTAGAAAAAAGATCGTTAAAGGTATTAGTGAGAAAAGGTTCAGCATAGATCTCATAGTCATCCATAGCAGCGGTACTACCTGTAGAACTCAAAGGACTTGAAAGGTCAACATTCTTTCCAACTAAAGATTGAACTTCTGAAGTAGAAGCTCCGACTACATCGGTTAGTACTTTTGCTTGAGCTTCAGGGGATGCAGAAGTAACAACATCGTCAAGTAATCCTGAATTAGATAAATCTGAACTACCCGTTAGAGTCTGTATGTCACTACTAGATGGAACATCTTTAAGAATTTTAGAAGATATTTCAGAGTTATTAGTTGAAGTGAGTTCCACCTGAACAAGAGCACCTGTAACCTGAGCAGGAGCAGAGCCTTCTACATTACTTACAATATCATCTGTTCCATTTAAAGAAGCAAATCCATTATAATTATCTCCGGCATTTACTCCAGCCTTTGACACTTTATTGATAGCAGCCTGAGTCTGAAGCTTATTAAGAAGAGAATGACTCTTCTCTGCGTTTTGAGATTTTCTTAAATTAGAAAAAATACTATGGATGAATTCAGAAGACATTAATTATAATCCACTAATTGAACTAGTAAGAGCTTTATTGTAATCCTCGAAGGCTAGCCTCGCAAACTCTTCTCTTTTCTTTAACTTCGTTGCTTTGTTACTTGGGTTTTCATATTTGTCTAAAAATGCCCAAGTGGAGTTCTTATTACTTATCCCACCTTCAAATATAGTAGAGTTAATAAGCTTAGTATATGTACTTGCAAATGCAGCACCATTAGTTATAGAGTCTTTCTGGCCTCTAAGTTCATGTAAGATAAACTCTAACTGTAAAAAGAAATCGTCTGGCTGTTTTTGTCTAAGAGTAGCAAAGGCTCTTAGCTTATCTTGACGATAACCTGCATTAGCAGAATTATTCCATTGGGCTAAGCCCCATGAATCTTCACCCTTAACATCTGTAGGTCTAGCTGGATCTAAAGTACTTTCAGCCTGTAGATTACCCACTATACCTGCTGCAGCTACTGGCGTTAACCTATTACCTACAAAGAATTGCATTATTATAACTCTCTTTTGAGCTATAGATGCATCCTCTCTGTAACTTGTTTTTAATTCTAAAGGAATAAACACGCCATCCCTACCTACATTATTATCAGATAAACTAGCAGCATTCCCAGATAAGCCAGCCAGTCTTTTTTGGCTTGTAGAAGGTCTTTCAAATTTATTAAGAGTACCAAGTATAATAGGAGATTGAGATAGGGCACCATCAGCAAATATACCAAACACCGTAGATGAAGGTAATACCTGAGGCACTTTCCCAATACCTGAGATAGCTGACTCTGTAGTAGGTAGCATGCAATCAGCCCAAGGTAAATCTTGAAAGGCGACATCAGGACCATGTATACCATGTATTCTTACTTTAGCTTTTCCTATTGCTGCGCGCTGAGAGCTAACAGCAACAACCGTTCCTAAAAACCATCTTATCTCGTCACCGTAATACATTTTTATCCTTTAAGAGCAGTTTGATTGGATATTCTACCACATTGTAAAGCTACATTATGGGTTCTTTCTGGAATATCAAGAATATGTCTTTTAGCTAGCATAACATACCTACCTGTATTATTAGTGCTAGTAGTCTCGTCTTTCTTATATGTTCTAACTGATATTTGATTACCTACACTCTTTTCTGTATTGTTAGAATTATCAACAGGTAGAAATAAGAATCCAGGCATTTCTAAATCATACACATTTTTAGTTAGGTATAAAAGAATAGCAGTTTTAAACTCTGGTAACACGGCCTGGTAATATGTTGAACTTTCATTAAAGCTATCTATATCTTCTAAAGGATAGTTAGAGGTAGATATAACAGAAATAATTTTAGAGTTCATCTCTCCTAAAGTTAATTCTGATTTACCGTTTGGATCAACTAAGAAGTCCTCATTAACAAGCCTCTTTAACTCATCTCTATTAATTATATTACTATTTTCTAATAATTTTATAACGCTATTAACTATAGAATAATGACGAGTATTATTTACTGTCTCGTTACCTAAGCTAATATAATTATGTAAAATACCACCAGCACCTGATTCTACTAATTCAAGCGTATCTTCTAATGCTGTGCCTTTATAATGTCTTAAAGCTGAAGCCATTTTAGCTATATTATTAAGAGGAGTATTTGTCTGAGCTTGAGAATATACAAATGGATTACTCTGATTAAAAGGTTCATTCTCTAAAATAGATTCTAAGTCACATAAAACAAGTTTATCTGAATATAAAGAAGAGTATAAGAAGTAAGGACATCCAGTACGCGTAGTCATACGGTTTAAAACTTCTTGGCAAGCTTGTAGAGGACAAATATATGGTACAACATATCTAAAAGCTTCTTGATAAGAAGGTTTACAGTTAGTAGTATCAAGTTCTATATTAAGTTTATCTTGTAGAATGGTTTGAATTATTTGCTCACCTGTACCTGTATACCCTTTACTGATCTTCTGTACCTTATCATAAAATCCAATATCTTCGATCAGGTCAAACACAAATACATTAGTATAGTCATTATACTTTTCTGCTGAACCAATACTTCTTATAACAAACGTTTTCTTAATGTTTTTAATATACGTTGCAGGATAACCAAACTCAATGACTACCTTCTCCGTACCTTCAATGCCAGGAAAATCTAGCAACCCAAAATCATCTACTAAAACTAATTTAGCAGTTAAATAAGGCATACTAATGTGTTCGAATATACTTAACTCCACTGATGTCTGTATTATGTCAAGCTCATCAGATAATTGAGGACCAACTTTAAATTGACGCCCAGGTATTTTTAATGAAAGTTTTGTTAGATCGAAACTCTCAGGAGTAAAGTTAGTAAGTTGATTCATTGAACAAGAAGCCTTTGATATTCATCTTGTATTTGTCTTGCAACGGTCGGAGTAAAGATTTTAATTTGAGATAGCTCATCATTATTTTTTATAAAGATCTCTTGAACTGATTTACTAGTATAAGGAAATCTACTCAGAGAGAATGGAAGATTATCTACTCCTCCGTCTATCTGTCTTGGTAAGTCCACAATATTACCACTAGCATCTTCATAATGATGTACAGCAAGATATTGAAAGGCATTAGATTGAGATATAATGCCAAAGCTATTTGGATCTGCTGCAGGTGATCCGGTCCACAAACTAAGATCCGTCTCACCTTTCTGAGACCAAAGTTCTTGAGAACCACCTGGAAGAATATAATTGGATAGTACTACTGTACCTGTTGCTTTTTCCCCTCTTGACAACTCAGGTTCTGAAAATTCAATAGTAGGAGCAGTTTTATAATCATCTCCTCCATTAATAACCGTAATTCCTGAAACTTCACCATCTTCATTGAGTTCTGGTACCGCTACAGCTCCTTCTCCACTACCACCTTTAAATGTAATAGTAGGAACTGCTGTGTACCCTGACCCAGGATTATCAATAGTAATGGAAGCAACTTCTACTATAGGTTTAACAATAAGATGTCCTAGATCTAAATTCTTTTTTAATATTTTAGCTTTAAACGGAGGATTATCAAAAGTGCCACTATTATCTTTTTTAGCCAGTAGGTCACCTACATAAAACTCCCCTTGAAGATTAGAGTTAGTTTTGAGTGTAATATTTGGATAATAAACTTTAAGATATTCAGTTACTTCAGAAGGAGTAAATGGCCATCCTTGGATTCTTAGCTTTTCATTAAGCATATAAAACTGCCAATAATAATCTGTTGTACCATATAGCGTTTGAGAAAGCACATCAGGTCTCTCTCCATTAGGTATAGTAACTTCAGTATATACTGCTACTTGATCGGATAGCTGATCAATAATATCAATATAGGTAGTTAAGTTTTGAAAAACGGACTGAGAATTCTCATTACCAAAGTTGTAATTAACTAGAGGAAAGTTAGTAAAAAAAGTCATTAACCCGCTCCTCCCACTATAATTTCTGGTCTATCATTTTTAACATCATTTCTATTTAAGGCTCTTTCTTCAATAAAGTTAAGGCTAATATCTACTTCTTGAGGATTACCATCTGTATGAAAAGCCATAGCATTAGGGTTATAAACTGCATCAAAACTCTGAAGAAAACAGGGTAACAATCCAGTAGCTACTTGCTGAGTATCTCCAAACTCTAATCCTCCTGCTTTACTAAAGTTACCATATTCCATAGTAATATTAAACTTGGAGGGATATTTAAGAGTCAAGCTGGTTCCTTGAGTTTCATCTAAGGCAGCTCCAATATCCGGATACATGGCAATTCTAAACCACTTTATCATTTTATTTATGATATCAGCCTCTTGTGCGGAGGTAGGTATAAGTTTAAACTGGAACCTAAACGTCCTTAATGCAACACCATTTAAGATATTTCTATTGTTAGGATTGATAGTAACTCCTGTAGACGTTGCGACTGCTCCGGCAATTTGGGGTGCATTAAAACGTCTCGCTGTTCTTTGTACTGCTGCCGCAGCGCCTGCATCTCCTAAGTCACCAAATGCTGCGGATGAAATATCTTCCATAACTGATTTTAGAGCATCGCCTGCAAGTCCTAACGCGCTGGTTCCTGCTGCTACTCCTTGCATAGCTGTTGCACCAATTGCTCCTAATTCAATACTACCGTATTGTATATTGTCGGAAATTTGAATAGATTGAGGCAAAAATAAAACAACTTCACCTTTGTTTGTTGTGTTGTTTGCTTTGCCTTTTACTGGAGAAAAAGCTTCCCCTCTAAAGTTATTATCTGTTATTTCTCCTGAGATTCCAGCAGCTGCAGCTGTACGAAATGCTAACCCTGATAAACTTTGATAATCTTCGTCAAACGCATGAAATCTAATTAACCCCCTATAATCATCTTGGTTCTCAAGAGGAAAGGTGTAACGAGGACTATACTCATTAACCTTCGTTTCAAATGGCTCACCGTGGGTATTAGGAAATTGCATACGAGTACCTATAAATAGAATTTTATGAGATTATTTATATGGCTTATTCAGGTAAATACATAGTAAAACATAGAACTAAATATAAGGGTGATCCGGATAAGGTGACCTTTAGATCTATGTGGGAAAGATATTGTTTCGTATGGTGCGATAATAATCCTAATATAAAAAATTGGTCTTCAGAAGAAGTGGTTGTACCATATTTATGGGAAGTAGATAAAAAATATCATCGCTATTTTACCGATTTAAAAATAACTTTTAAAGACAATAGGACCATACTTGTAGAAATAAAACCAGATAAAGAAACAAAACCACCTAAGCGACCGGATAAATCAAAACGCTATATAGGTGAGGCAATGACTTACGTTAAGAATATGAACAAGTGGAAAGCAGCAAATGAATATGCCAAAGATCGTGGATGGGAATTCCAAATATGGACTGAAAAGACTCTTACTGAAATGGGTATCATGCCTTCACAGAGTAAAAAAGGTGCACTGAAACCCCTTAGGCCGATAAAGCCTATCAGCAGAAAAAAAGTCTTAAAAAAGAGATAAATAAGCTACATGAGCAACTTATTTCAAAAAATAGAACAAGACGCCTTTAGGGCAGGTATTACACCACGCACAAGTCAGTCGCGTGACTGGTTTCGTCGTAAGGTACAAGGTATCAGACGAATCAATAGAAATCAATTGATGAAGGATGAGCAGCTATCTCTCGGCAGCAGACGTCTTATTGGATCAATGCAGATGTTTTTCTATGATCCTAAGCATAAAGATAAACTTCCGTTCTATGATAGCTTTCCGCTTACTATCGTATTAAGCCCTGCGCCAAATGGATTTATGGGGCTTAATTTACATTACATACCACCTACGCTGAGAGCAAAGTTTTTAGACTCTTTATTAGATATTACAAACAATAATAAGTATGACGAGACAACTAAATTTAACATTACATATAATACATTAAAGAGAGCATCTAAGTTTAAATATTTTAAGCCGTGTATTAAGCATTATCTTGCAGGAAATGTGAGAAGTAGATTTGCTGAAGTACACGCACCCGAGTGGGAGATCGCAGCGTTTCTTCCAACCGCTGATTGGCAAAAAACAAGTGCTGCTGCTGTTTATTCTTCTTCAAGGAAAATGATCTAATGATAGATAAATTTAAAGGGCTTATATCTAAAAAAGATGGCATGGCTAGGTCAAGTGTATTCCAAGTCATACTTCCTTCTATCAACGGAGTAAGTGGAGAAGAAGTAAACCTCTTATGCAAAGATGTACAGCTACCAGGCAGGCAGATATTAACTAGTGAGCGCCGTATCGGAATGCAGAATGAAAAGATTCCTTATGGATACGCTGTAACAGATACTAGTATGACTTTTCACTTACTTAATGATTATGGAGTACGTAAGTATTTTGAGACTTGGCAAAACTTAGCAGTAAACCAGGAAACAAAAGAGGTAGGGTATCAAAAAGGAAAAGAAGGTTACGCTAAAACTATTCTAATAAGACAGCTTAAAAAGGGTTTTGGTCTTCCTGTATATTCTACGCCACTTGGGCTACCAAAGCTGCCGGCAGAAATTCAAAGCCGATTGCCTAAAATTGGGCCATTTGATTTTGCACAAGGTGAACTTGATTTAGATTTTGTTACAAAAGATCAAGTCGTGTATAGTTGCAGACTCATCGATGCGTTCCCGACATCGATGAATGCTATACAATTAAATAATGAGTTAGACGGTTTAGTTGAGCTTAATGTTCAGTTATCTTATACTAACTGGGAACCAGTAGAGTTCGGAGTAACAAACGCAACTGAAAAATTTATTAAAACACAAATAGGGACCGCACTTAGCAGAGCATTTTCGTAAAGGATGAAATGAATGGCACTACCCAAATTAAATGATGTACCAAAGTATGAAATCACTATTCCATCAACAGACAAAAAGGTATATTTTAGACCGTTTTTAGTTAAAGAGCAAAAAGTATTAATGATGGCTCTGGAGACTCAAGATGATAAACAAATTTTAAAATCTATTACTGATACTATTGAAGCTTGCTTAGAAGATAATATCAATGTAAAATCACTAGCTACGTTTGACGTAGAGTATATGTTTACTCAGATTAGGGCTAAGAGTGTTGGTGAAACAACTGATATTATGATATCATGTAAAAATTGTGAAACTAATAATAAAGTAAACATCAAGCTTGATGAGATAAAAATAGAAGTAAATAAAGAAGACCAAACTATTGAATTAAACGACACATTTACTGTAAAAATGCGTTACCCTAAATACGCTTCGATGCTTAATCAAGAAAGTGCAGATACAAGCGTAACTAAAGTATTATATGATCTGGTAATGACTTGTTTAGATGAATTGAGAACTGAAGAAGAAATTATTAAATTTGATGATGAACCGGAAAGCGAAGTTCAAAGTTTTATTGAAAGTCTCACCACGGAACAGTTTGATAAGCTCTTAGCTTTCGTTAATGGACTACCAAGCTTAAAACACGATGTAGAATTTAAATGCACACATTGTAAAGAAGATAACCAATTAACACTACAAGGATTAGCTGATTTTTTCTAATTAACCTCTCTCATGATAGTTTAACAAGCTTTTATATGACAAACTATCAACTAATACAAAATTTCAAATATTCTTTACATGATATAGAATATATGATACCATGGGAGAGGGAGATATACTTATCAATGTTAAAAGATGATATTGAAAAAGAAAAAGAAGAAATGCAGCGGCAACAAATGCAAAGGTAAATAAATGAGTTCTTTAGCAGCAGTAGTAGATACACTACAAGAACAAAACAGATCAATGGAAACTGTTAAAGATGGTATTCTCACTCTTGTTAGAGAAAGTGAGAATGCACGTGTTGCTTACGAACGAGGGGCTGGTGATAGAGCAGAAGCTGCCAGAGAAAAGAAAAAGGAAAAGTCAGCAAGAGTATCCACTCCTAGTACATTTACTGGAGGAGTTAAGCAAGGGCTTGGACTTACTGCTTTGGCTGATATGGCAGGTAATCTATTTGGAGGTATGCTTGGCGGAGGTTTAGCAGCTTCTATAGGAGTACTTGCAGGTGGTATTCTAAAGAAAGGTGCTATTGCAGGTCTGGCAGCAGTATTTCTAGGCGATGCAATAGAAAAAGCTTTAAGTTCATTTGGGTTTAACCTTACTGATGAACAACAGTCTGATGTTAATAAAAAAGCAACCAGCGCGCTATACGCATATATGATTGCTTCCTTCGCAACTAAGAATCCTTATGTAAAAGTATTAGCTGCTGTTGGAGGAGCTTTTGGAGAACAAATTACTGGATGGCTATCAGAAACATTTGGATGGGATAAAAATACCGGTAAAGTTACTCTACCTGGTGTAGGAGAATTAGATACACTTAACCCTAACGTACAAACAGCAATAGGATCTGTTACTGCAGCTCTTTCTGGTCTAGTACTATATGCAGCAAATAAGCTTAGACGATATATTAAATCTCAGCGATCAGCAATAGATAGTGCACTACCCAAAACTGAACCTAAGTTTCAAGGTCCAAGCCCTCAACAAGGTCTTGAAGATGCAACTAAAAGGCCCACTTTAGGGGGAGCTCAAAGAGCTGATACTCCAGTAGGAAACTTACCTAAAGAAAAATATAAGAGTTTAGTGGCAAGTAGAATCCCAACCCAAGCTCTAATAGATAATGCAGCAGATGCTGTTAAAAAATCTAGTAATATAATAGACTTTGAACAAGCCAAAAAACAATTTACTGGTGACCAAAGAGTAGCAAATGATAATATTGCGCCAAAACCTCAAAGAGCACCTCTGGTAGCTACCAAAACTGCTGTAACTGATATGGTAGATGGTATTAGGACGGCGTTTGATAGAGACACTGCATCTACTGTACAGAAAGTAATAGACGCAGCTGAACCAATAGGAAAGTTCGCTTCTAAAGCTCTTATACCACTAGAAGCATTTTTCATTGCCCGTGATGTTGCTCTTGACAAAGAGATGTTAGAAGCCAGCGGAGTAGTAAAAACTACTATGAATAGGATAGCACGCGAGCCTGCTAATATAGTCGACTTTTTTGCTAATACTCTTATGGATGCAAATAAAGAATTATTACTTGATCCTCTCAATGAGATATCTAAATTAATTACAGGTCAAGAAGTATTTACTAATCATGCCAGGTTAAATTTAAACCAAATGCAAAGAGATCAGCAAATGGCTATTATTGAAGCAGAAAATGCTTACTATGATGGTCTTTTGTCCAACACTGGAGGTCGCAATAATGCTAGACTGACAGCAGCCGGGCCATCAGAAGCTATAGACACTCTTACATCATATGAGCCTGGTCAACAAAGAAGAGGCGCTAGCGCACCTGTCATAATTAACGAAGGTGACAATATTACTAACAATAATGTTTCTGGAGGAGGATCACCGAGACCAGCTCCTAGATCTGCAGTAGATTCTGTTGCTACTACAAAGGAGCTGGTCAGCGGTGGAAGAAGAGGTTATAACCGTTAAGGTTAATTAATCTTCAGCTGCTAGTTTAGCAAAATACGACATTGTGTCATCGTCATCCATAGATGAACTTTCTGCCGTGGCTGCAGGCGCCGGTGGTGCTGACGGCATTGCAGGTTCAGGAGCGGCTGTTACCGGAGAACTGTAAGACTCTGTAGTATCTAATGATACCTGCTCGCGAACAGTTCGTGGTACAGACTCTCCAAGGACTAGAGCAAGACGTGACTTAAGTTCGTCATATGTCTTATAGCTTTTTGGATCAGTCCATTCAGTCATTTCATGTTGTTTTTCATAAATGACTTCTTTTTTCTCATCGTCTCCGGCAAGTAATTCCGAAGCTGACTTAAACGAAGAAGCATCATAGTTTGGATAACCTTCGACCTTACGAATCTTAAGCGTAAAGTCTGCACCTTCCCACATATCAAATGGATTAACCGGAGCTTCATCAGGAAACTGAGGCTGCATGCTATCCATAATCTTATCAAAGATTTTCTTGCCAAAGCGATAAAGTTTAACTTGACCTTCGTTCTCTGGATTTGCAGGATCTGAAATAACTAGTACGTTTGCAATATATCGTAAGTTACGTTTGCGCTCACGTACAGTACGTTTGGCTTCGTCAGAGCCATCTTCATTCCACAGCTTACTGTTACTTTCAGCTAATGGATCTTGTTGACCAATAGATGTAAGAGACTTCTCTACATACCATTGGCCTGTTGGGCCTTTGAAGAAGTGATCCCAGTACCGAACCCATGGTGTTGGGGCTTCTGCGTCTCCTGGTAGGAAACGGATTACAGCGTAACCATTGCCAGCCTTATCTCGTGTTGGTGTCCAGAAGCGTGGATCTTCTGATTGACGTTGAGATTGCTGACCTGTGTTTTCTTGAGCCTGATTAATCAAGCTATTAAGATCAGTACGATTACGTTTTAGTGCTGCAAAACTCATATATATTTTCCTTGTATGTTACAGTATGTTTTAATGTTTATAGTATGAACATTATATATCAGTTTACTCAAAAGGTAAACTGTTTTGTCGAGGCAGAAAATTTAAATTCATTGCTTCTGCCTCCAACTTCGTTTTGATGATCGGTGATATAAACTTTTTTACATCTTCCAATTCAACGTTATTATCTTCACACAACCAGATGATTGCGTCCATATAAGATGATCTATGCGACTTAACAGTCTTTTCAATTAACTTTGCGAACTCGCTTTTTGTTAGAAATTTTTCTTTGTCTTGCATAGTCTTCAGCTGCCATTTCGTTTGTATACTCTCCGCCGATATCAGCATAAAATACTCCTGGAGTTCTTTTAGCTGTACCATCCGGATAGTACGCCATTACTGTACAGCTATGTTTAATTTTACTTTGCTTCTCGGCACCATACCGAAAATCACGATATACACCATCAGTCAGATAGCGCTGAAGATTAAATACGTATGTTTCAGTATCATAATACTGTTTACGCATCGCAGAATCTTTACTATCTTTTTGATGTTTTAAGGCTTTCAACATTTCTTTTTGCTGCTTAAGCCAGTCTTTTACTTTCTTTGGAGAAAGCAAATGTTCATCAGGCAAGTTACGAATCGACTCGTCAATTGACATATGCTTAGCCGGTCCTCTAGCTTCTCTTGCCTTTGCCATACGTTCAACTAATGCGGCTTTCTGTTCAGGTGTTAATACTCGTTTTTTACGTGGTTTTTTAACAGGCTTTACAGTGGATGTTTTTGCCAGTTCTTCACGAATTTGATTAAGCTTAGACTTACGAGCCATGATGATCTCCATTCATAATATAATACTATTCTATCACAGTTTTGCTGTAATGTACATAAAAACTTTTTATTAGAAATCAATCAGTTATAATTTTTTTTCGTCATACTCATATAGTTCATATTCACCATCAACCAATTTAGCTCTTACAAACCTCTTTTTGATTAGTGCTACAATTGTAGCTTCAATAACTTCTTCTGTTTCATGGCGTGACATGTCGCGACCAAATAAAAAACCGACTATAGCTACACCGCCAAGAAGAAGCCACTGAATAATAGAAAGCGTAGTAAACATATGGTTTCCTTATTTATGAATGACTATTTATACTATGTAAAAGAGATGACATTTGCAACGCGAAAAGAACGAAAACCACCCTTTAATGTATCAAATGCTACAATTGTTTCTTCATTAATATCACGAACCTTTTTTTGCGTAATAGGTTCATTCTTCTTAGCGTCAGGCAGAACATCTTCAATTAGCGTGCACATCATATCACGCTCTTCACCATTTACTTTCTTAAAGATAACACGACATACGCGTTTCTGCAATTCACTAATCATATATTCGCGAGAGTTTGAATCTGCTCGGTTAACAGCATCATAGGATGGATATCCTTTTTCAAAAACTGGTTCTTTCATTTATATGGGTCCTTTACTTTATAAGATGGATCAATATTCGGGTTCTGGTTCTTTTTTAATTCTTTCACGCCAAGTGTGTGCATAAAAGTAGGATCAGCCATTAGTATGTCAATGACCTTTTCCCAATCTTGAATTTTACCTTCTAGATATTGCACACGCTGATCGAGATGTGCAACCTGATAGTCTGACATATTATCTCCTCATTGATGCAGCATCTATTGCTGCTTGTTTGTTATCTTTACGAACTGGCATTAGATTTGATTTGTGTGTAACTACAATACCAGCGATTTCATCACCTGTATAGCGACTACGTTCTTTTGCAAGACCATTGCCTGCTATACGATCACTCGTCATACGAGGACCACAATTATAGTCAGGTAAGTCAGGCCTATAACTTGACTTACCTGAAACAAGTTTATCTAGAAACTTTTGATGTTCGGCTTCCGCCTTTAATAATTTATTTGATTTTCGTTTCGCCTTTTGGCGTTTCCCTACACCATGGACTTGAACTCCTCTAATCATATGCATAGACATTAAGCTGCCTCCTTATAATGCTGATCGAATGTGCCATAGATACGCAACTTAACATTACGAATATGGTTACATGGTTTACGTGGTGCTTTTTTACAAGAACAACTAAAACCCTCAGGATGCATGGTGACAGTACCTTTGGCATAAATCCATTCAGTACCGACCATCCAATGGTCCTGAGTATCGATAAGACTAGTACTAAAAATCAATCTGTGTACCTCCTATCAACTGCAGATGCATCCCATACATACTTGTGCATTCTAGGATCACCTACTACAACAACATCACTATCACCAACTTCACTATAGACACGAGCGTCCATATATTTGTGATAGTAAGCAGGACCACCGAATACTCTACGAGCTCGAGTATAAGTGTCGTGATCCATCCCTACATAGTGTACAGTTCTCATAATAAACTCCTTTCCTCATACGCCCAGCTAGTATCTCCAATCTCTCCGCACGGCCTTATTGACGTTGCCGCTCTAGTTTGATTGAAACTAACATCTCCACGTTTTCACGACACTGATATTTCACAGGCGAATTATTCTCGCGAGATTGTGTTTTCAGGTGGCCTGCCCTCTGCACGGACGTATGAGGAAAAGAGTCTTTAGACTCAATCCCAATCGTTATCGTAACGAGTTGTTTCGAACATTGTTTCTCCATAATATTCTTTGGCATATTTAGATGCATCAGTCCAGTGATACATGTTAGACTCTTTAGGAATGTCAAGATCTTGTTTCTTACGTGAAACAGGCTTGGCACGAGAGATAACTGATGCAGACTGTTTACGAATCTTAGACATTTTTTTCTTACGCTCAGCGATTTCTTTGATGAGAGCAAGGCGATCAGATTGAGTAGTTGCAGTTTTCATAGTATTCTCCATAATTAATAAAACCATTCTACACTATTAAAAACGGTTTGTACACCTTTTTGTTTTGTTTAAAATCAATCACTTATCATTTTTTTTCTAAAATAAATGCACCTTCTGGTGAAGTCCATGCTGACATTAATTTTAGATACATCATATCGGTCAAAGCTATAACTTGAAATTTATCATCCTTTTCATTCCATTGACGAATATAAACTACATCGTCATAAAGAAAAACCGAAACGTCATCGTATTTTCCCTTATCGTCTAAGATCGTAATGAGTGTTTCGTCCTCATCAAATTCAACTGTATACATTCCACACCACTGCTATATAGTGAGCATCAAGATGATCTCGATACTCAATTGCTTTATAAAGACACTCAAAGATTTTATCGTTAACCTTTATCATCCCCAATCCTTAAAGTCACCTGACTCATCGTTATATGCATGACCAGCATAATATGCCTGAAGTTCTTCATCAGTCAAAGCGGTTCTTTTTTCAGATGTTATAGAGTCACCGACATAATAATGAGGATCAAGAGGACGACGATAATAGCTATCAGCCGCTCCGCGATCGAACGGACCGCCATGACGCATATTGTCTGAATTTAGATCAACATCATATACAACACCTTTATATGTAAAAGTTTCTGACATCAAGCTGCCTCCTTATTTTCAATTTTCCAAACAGAATTGCCGTCTAGACGAGTCATTTTAAGCATGGCATATTCATTAGTATCATGCAATTCCCAATAATATTCACGAGCTTTACTATAAGTCATACCAGAAATAAAGTGCTGCAATTGATATTCGCCATTCTTAAAAAAGAAGGCCTCGACTTTCCAATACAAATCTTTATGCATAGTCATACTCCTTATAATCAACAACGGCAGCTAAATCTTTAACTAGCTGTTTACCATATTGAGTAAACAAAATACCTTGTTCCCACACAAAGTGTTCTACATCTTGAATGTGATAAAAGGTTTCAGTACTAGTCATCCACAAAAGAGCGTTGGTACGATTACCGGCACCAAGCTCGATAACATCTTTAAGACGAGCTTCGAACTTTTCGATAGCAACTAATTCAGCTTCTTTTTCAGCTTTAGTATTTTCTTCGAGCTTCGCACAAAGCTGATCCCAATGAGCTTGCTTGCGAGTTGGGCCCATCAGGTCCCAGTTATCTTTATCAGCTCCGCGAGGGCGAAAACCATAAACATCTTTATGAAGGTCTGACCAAAGATCATCTGAGTAAGTAAATTCCATTGTGTTTCTCCTTATCATATATACATCCTACACTATTACGAATCGTTTGTACATAAAAAAATGCGGAAAATCAAAACTTTGTTTTCAATGAAATCAACCAGTTAGCATTTTCTCAGAAAACCATTCTGGAACATCACGCTTAGACCATACCATTTTAAACCGATCTTGCTTTGTTTGATAGTATTCTTTATAGGATCTAACAGGATCATCTTTATGAATACACTGTGGTTCATGCTGCATGGCAAGAGCAAATGGAGTATAGAGATTTGACCATGTTGTGCCACTCGGCGGTTTTCGTAATGTTTTTCGAAGCAGAATATCAGTGGCATGCACTTTACCATAGCGATATTTGTACTCATCGCATAAAGCCACAAAGTGTTTGTAATGCCATTCATAGTTAGCATTTGTCTGCATAGTCCACACCGTACACGGGTGCCCATGGTGCACAGCTTTATATAGGGTATTTTCTAGTGATGATTTAGGATGCACCCAATATTTGACCATGCGCTTGCCTGACTTAGATGGACGTAACTCCATATAACCATCGAGCATCCTGTGCGCTGTGGATAACATCTGTGCTGATTCTACAATCATTTTGACTACATGCTTGTCGCATTGTAGTACTGCGGCTTCTACGGGGTCTGTTGACAATATAAAAATATTCATAAAATTATTCTACACTATTTTTTTATTATTGTACATATTAAAATGTCTTGCGCAAGCTAAATTAGTTTGCTTATCAGACCAATTAAAAAACTTAGATACCTCAGATAGTATCTTCTTTTTGCTTGGTTCTTTCCCGTTCCACTTTGAAATCTTTTCCCATAGTATCTTGTCTATGTCTATCCAGTTCATTTCTTTCACGTTCTTCTTTGAGTTTCCTCTTGATATATTCATGATATCTCTCCTGCATAATGTCTCTTTCTTATAAATACAAATGAAAAGGAATGGGGGATAATATGGCTAAAGCTAAGATGATGGAAGCAGATTCCATCTACGCACATCTAGACACCGACGGTGATGGAATTATTACTGACGAAGAAATGGCTCGTGCAAAAGAAATTGCAGAGTGGGAACATAAAAAGAAAATGCAAGAAAACGAAGATGCTAAGGAAGACCAGATAAGGTCTATGGCGTGGTTTGCTTTATGGGGCATGCTTCTTTATCCTGTGCTTATTCTACTTACCAGTATATTAGGCGTCGACAGCGCTGCTAAAATAGTAGGTGATATTGCACCTACATACTTTGTAGCAATTGCCGGTCTTGTAGCTGCGTTCTTTGGAGCCCAAGCCTATTCAAAAGGAAAAGGCCCCAAAGAAGATAAGAAATAATTATTTTTTCTTTTTATCCATTTTAGCCTGAGCAGCATCAACATCGGCCTGAGAGATTACGCCTTCAGCTATAAGGCGTGCTCTGTTCACCATATGGGCTGCTTGGGTTTCTTCTTTACTACCGCCGAAGTATGGCACACAATGGCCTTCTAATTCCATGATCTCTGTCACGCGTTTCATTTCACCGTGATAGTCTACTTCAAAATCTCCAAGAATACGACCGAACTTACCTTTCATATCTTCGCCATGCTTATCTTCCGTCGTGATAAGTTTTCCGCCGTGCTTCATAAGCTCCTTTAAACGTGCTTTAGCAGCTTCACCAAATAAGTCTTCAACTTTATCAGACGTACGAGACTCAGGCGTATCAATACCCATTACTCTCACGCGCTCATCTTTTAAGCAAATACCAAAACCTAGATCAATATCCACATCAACTGTATCACCATCAACAACTTTTATTACAGTTACATCGTACTTATTCTGATTCATTTTCATAGTTTAACCTATCTTTATTATTATGATTAAACTGTATTTATCAAAAAGGGGGCTTCTGCAGAGCCCCCCTTCCTATCTGCATTTAACGTATGCAGCAACCGTCTGGGTTTCCTGGTACCAGATCGTATACCAACCTAAACACCGCTCGAGCGATTAACGTGAATAGGGTTTAGCTGAGTACGTTTGCGATATTGCAGGCTTTCCTCATTCGCCTTCCAGCAGTTGGATTCTCTCTTGGAGATTCTCTTGCTGAACTACTTGACGAGCTCTGAATGCAGCATAAGCTACTGCTAGATCTACATGCTGCTCGTCTATTCTATTCATTTCCTCATCGACACGGGCGATATATGCACCAAGAGCTTTGTTGTGATTATCAACTTTCTTGATGTATTCACCCATGCCGTACATAGATAAAAACCAAATTATTGCTACTTCCATTTAGTTTCTCCTTATTGGCGAACACGGAAGGATTCGAACCCTCGACCTAGTGCTTAGAAGGCACTTGCTCTATCCAGCTGAGCTACGTGTCCTTTAGCTCACCTTTGAAATGTTAATACGTACCGTTTACCATCAACAAAAAATCTTATTGTCGAATGGCTATACACTTCTACATTTGAGTTTTGATAAACCGTAACATCGCTACATTGTCGCTGAATCTCATATCCGGTTACCTTAGGGCCTTTTGCAGATTCATTAGCAACAATAGCTCCACCTAATGCTCCAATAGCTGCACCGCTATCTTTACCAGACGCAGTGCCTCCAATAAGTCCACCTAAGATTGCTCCAAGTAAAACATCACCTCCAGATGCTTGACCGCCTTGCTGGTAAATAGGAACCTTAACATCTTGGCACCGAGTTTCAGATACAGGTACTGATTGAGTAACTGTCTTAGTATGATCATAAACTTTAACTTTACTTACTTCAGCGGAAGCAGTAGTAGCTGCAAGGATAGCTGCAGTAGCTAAAAAATATTTCATCCGTACTTCCTCATTGCTTCGATATCAGTTATATAATATTCTTCATACAATTTCTTTGCATCGCGCCATGCAAGCTTCATACCAATGATCATACCCATGAAAACAGAGGTGGCAATAATACCTACCATTGAGATAATTTCTACTTCATTCATCGTTTATATTCCTCATTAAGAGATGTTACAAGTTCAATTGCCACATCTACGTCAGTTGAATTAAGAGCAGGTACTTCTCCTGCATACATTTGAATAGTAAGACATTCGTGAACATCTTCTGCGGTGATATGCTGCTTATCATACAACGAAGCAAATATTTGCATAGCTATCTCAGACGGTCTCATCTACGATCTCCATTCCAGTAAATCCCTCTTGAGTCCAGCCACGAGCTTCAGCATGACCACTTATGATATTACTATAATGACTATGGGGCCACAAGCCTTCTTTTTGAGCCCATTTCTTCATATCTATCTGAACCATACAAGACTGTTCACCTTGAACAGGTAGAGCTTCAAGGCGATTGATTTCTTCTTCAGCAATATCAAAACCATTACGGGTTTTTTGAATCCAAGGTTTCATTACACTGCCCTCTTAGCTGCAAGAAATTGATCAGCCATATCGTCAAAGAACGAATTAAAGCTTTCACCTAATTTTTCTATCCAACCGTCAAGAGCCAAATCAGACTCTACATAATCCCATATGACTGTGCCATCAGGAGTTTGGTTAACATAGTTATTACATGCTTTTTCAAAAGCGACTACGAATTCAGAATCAAAGTTTGACATTGTTTTTCTCCATTTGATATAACCATACTACACTATTCCAAATCATTTGTACACAGTTAATTTAGCTTTTTTCAAACTTTGTTTCGTTTGTTTTCAATAACTTATCCGTGCTCAAAACGGGCATATGAAAGTGGTACAATCTCTTTTTTATTTTTTTCCTTTTTAGTGTTGGAGTTATCGCTTTTAATCCATCCAGTCAAGCTTGCTGCTTCAATACCATCACAAGGATCGTCGCTATCTGCCATCTTTACCTCTTAAATCCGCTAATGCATATTTAACCCGGCTGGGATACTCTCCTAAAAAAGTGCCTGCTTCTAACATATCTTTACTTATAAGCTCTTTATGCATATGTTCTACTTTATCCCAATCTTTTAGCATTTTATTTGCCAGTCTGTCAAAATAGCTATCTGATAATATAGGACGATCTTGTTCATAATATGCATATGCAGCCATAAGGTACCATGGTACTGTCATATTAATATTATCGTCAATTAGATCTCCACAATGTTTATCAAATATTTCATTCTTTTTACGTGCGGCCATAGTAAGCCTCCGTTAGTTGTTTCTCCTTCGCAAGCGCTTCAATTTCATGTGGTCTTTCATCATATGGCAAATCATAGTTCATCTCTTCTTTATGAAGATACTGTTTGACATGAACGAGTTCATGTAAAAGTGTTGCTACGATTTCATTTTGGGGAAGGGTTGTGTCAAAGCGAATCGTGAAGTCACGATCGTCTTCATACATGCAGTCGCCATATACTCCTCTATTGCGCGTTGCAATAATATTTATATAAACGTGCCTATGACGCGGAAATAATTTTTTTCGGCCAAACTCGAGTACGTCGCAAATTAGATCCTGAAATTTTACGGATTTTATATTTTGGAATTCAACTATCATCATAGGCATAATTCTATACTACCCAATAGTATTTGTACACTGTTATTTTGTCACAATTTCAACATTTTCGCCTACAGGAAATTTAAGTTTATCATGGTTGTGATGAAGTACAAATTGCGTATCTTTAAATTCCTCAAAGATTTTTTGCCAAATAGGCCTCCAGTTATCATTGAGGCGTACGTTATTTGTAGTACCACGGTCTGAGCCAAGATAAAAGTCGGTACAGCTTCTTAGGTTCATATCAAATAACGAATCGAACCCATATAGATGTATCTCTTTTGCCTGCAATTTATTTGCCGTATAGTGCGCTGCAAAATGCCCGCAATTGAGATTAGTGTAATTGCCTGCGTATTTTGGTAATACAGTATAAAACTCTTTTATGTGGTGCCCAAACCTCATACGAAAATTATCTTTATTTTTGTCATACCAAATCTTAGGCCTAAAGCCAAGTACCCAATCACCAGGAACAACCACTGAACCTTCTGTAATAGCCATACACATTTTAAAGTCAACAATACAAGTCGTATATGCATTTTCTACCGTGAATGGAGGAAGATTACATGTAATCTTAAGTCCCTTAGCTGGTTTGTACATAGGAGCATTATCGCCGTTACCAATAATGTGCGCAACTCTAGTCATCTAATTTCTCTCTAGTTATCATTTTCCTAATTTCTTCATTACCTTTAGCGCCTGTCCAATGCATAATTTTTATTTTGTCTGGAGTAGTGCCATCTAAAACATCTAATCTTAATACGTTAAACGCTCTAGGCAGGTCTTTTATATATCTCATTCTATTAAGAGCTTGTCCAACTATACCGTGAAGTACTTCCTGATCTCCTACTATAGGCCTATATGATACTTCTGTTGCCCATTTGCCTAAAATTGATGGCGTAGCTTCAAAAGCTACTACTCCGGAGTTATGCCAGGTTTCACCGCGCCTTTTAGACCACGGAACATCTTCTACCATGCATAGCTTTTCTGGTTCAGTAAAGTTAAATATGTTTTCAATATTTTCTTGAACATGGCAGTCAGTATCTAACCAACAAACCTTATTAGCTGCTAAAGCTGCTTTCATCATCGCTGATGGTTTTTTAAACCAACCCTTATCATCACTTTTTAAGGGCACACTTAATTCTGGGTATGGATTATTTTTCATACCAAAATCATATATCATTAACTCAGCATTTGGATTATGCATTTTAAAATTGTTTACGAACCATGGCAATTGCCATTCAGTGTTGTGATCACATCCTGTAATAAAAAGATTAGATAATTTTGTAGCTACCATCATAATTATGCTTTGCTAAGCATCCTTCTGTTTTTTGTATAGTTGTAAACGTATCCCTTGCTTCTACAGGCCAGGGATAATACTCTTCTAGCCATGGAAATACATCAAGATGCAAAAACACATCTGTTGGTTTTGCTTTTCGCTTAGATTCATCAATAAGTCGCTGGGCACCCCA
>Ga0233432_10000091_pt1 | contig 76127 bp, 128 predicted proteins | sample SI_122_August201_6_FD_179870 | JGI IMG/M metagenome (GOLD analysis project Ga0233432, IMG submission 179870) | Seawater microbial communities from Saanich Inlet, British Columbia, Canada - SI_122_August2016_10_MG | ecosystem: Environmental > Aquatic > Marine > Inlet | place: Canada: British... | reverse complement strand
GCTTCTTGTACATATGCACTCATTGTTGTAACCTTTCATGTTACTAGTTGTTGGAGCGGGTAGCGAGAATCGAACTCGCATCATTAGCTTGGAAGGCTAAGGTCTTACCATTACACAATACCCGCATTGTTTGCCATTATGGCGGAAGCGTAGGGATTCGAACCCTAGGAGGGCTATTAACCCTCGTCCGCTTAGTAGGCGGGTGCTTTAAACCACTCAGCCACGCTTCCGTATTCTGGCTCCTCCTGCTGGGCTCGAACCAGCGACAAATTGATTAACAGTCAATTGCTCTACCAACTGAGCTAAGGAGGAATAAACTCTACTTACAAGTACACTGCTTACAGACTCGAACTGCGGATGCCCGTGGGCAAATGAGGACCACCTAGGCGAACGGAATCGAACCGCCTTCCTACCATTGTTCACAATGTACGTGTAAGTAGAGCCTCTACTTACATCTCCTATCATTGCTTGCGCTAAGGAGCGTAAAATTTTCTATCTAAATTGTCAAATAGCGTTGTAAACTTTTCAGCTTACTTAATTATAGTAGCACTTTATTTAGTAGTTGTCAACCGTTAAGATCAAATAATCCGGGCGATGATGAATCAAAAACAACTGTATCATCATCTTCGGACGCTTGTTTCTTAACAATATCACTTGGCATAATTTTAACTTCTTTGCCTTCGAGCATATACTGATGCTCTAGTCGTAGGATCTTTTCTAGACTGCCGGGCCCGTCCCACAATTCGTTTAACGCTTCGTTGATTAAATCAATCTTAACACGTTCTAAACGCATTACACCGAAATGTCGTTGTAAAAAGCCACGCAACGGCTCTGCAATACCTGCATGGCTTTGGATTGCAAACGTGCCATTAAAATTGTTTAATGTATATGGTTTGTCAATATCCTTTTCGTAAAATGCAATTTTACTTTTTAAAATTCTTTCCGTACTTAACATAACTGTTCCTATAGAGGTAAAATGTGGTTTTTAAAATAATTTTCAACTATCGAACTTAGTTCTTTTTTTCTTGCTAGTTTACCAAGTTCTGCTTCAATATCATCTAAGTAGTCATACATATCTTGACCACTCAAAAGACGTTCCTGCACCCATTCTTGCATATCATCAAGAATTAATTCTTCTAGAGACATCTCAAATTCCATGTTGCACCTTTTTAATAATTTTTTCTGCATCCGGATACTCTGTCATTTCTTGGATTTCATCTTCTAAGAAATCTAATCGAGCTAGTTCGTTTTGAGTTGTAGTTTTACGTTCTTTATCTACAGCATTAAATAGTGTGTTTACAAAGTTGTTATCCCAACCAGGATATGATTGTGTCCAACTGTAATTAATTGACCATTTGTTATCTTCGTTCATTATATCATTCCTGTTTGCAGTTGACTACTATTTTTGGAACTTTAGTTTGTAACGCTTACCGTCCGCAACAAACGAAACTATGCTATGACTGTATACTTCACGCTGTGTTTCTTCGTAGCGTGTTTCAATCTGACATCTACGCTCTGTGCGTGTTGCACGTGGGCCTTTGTCTTGTCCGCCAATGATAGCACCTGTCAACGCACCAATGCCAGTAGCAGCTTCCTTGCCGCTACCTTTGCCAAATTGGTTACCAATAACGCCGCCGATGATTCCGCCAAGGATAGCACCTTCTGTATTGGTTTCGCCTTTTTGCGGAACTCTAACGTCTTTACATACTTCAACGCTGTAAGGAGTTTGCTCAATCACAGTCTTGTAGTGATCACGTATGTTTGCATTTGTCGTTTCAGCTAGAGCAGGAGATGCTGTTGCTAAAATTAGTGCCGTTGCTAGTAAACTTTTCATTGTTCTGTTCCTTTATACTATTTCCTGTTTGTAATCTTCAACAATTTCTATACTGTTAATACGATCATATCGGAAACTGCGCCAACCTTTTGCGTTCACATCCCATACACTTACAACAGCATCAGATACCTCTCGAACTTTCTTTGTACTCATTGGATCTTTTTTAGTTGCAGGCGGTTTTATGTCTTCACGTAGTGTGCAAGTCATTACACGCTTATCACCGTTGAGTTTAGTAAAGTCTACAACTATTACATTCTGTTCTAGTTGCATCTTCAAATCTGTTCTAGTTGGCACACCTTTTAGTGTGGCTACTGTGTCGCTTACTTTGTTCATAGTTCCTCCACAATTCCTAATACTTCTGCTGCTACAAATAGCATTCCTGATACAAAGAACGCACCCATGCAAAGTGCAATACCTGCTGCAATGCGCACTCCGCTCTTAGCAAGGCTTACATAAAAGTGAAACTTGCCTGGATCTTTATTTGCTATTTCCATTATCGTGATACCAATGGAGTTGATGATTGTGAATCGTGATAATCACCACTTTCATAGTAATCACGATATGCTATTTCTTTTGTCATCATGCCATTCCGCATACGATAAGTTACAATCTCTCTACGTACTACACCGTTTGTATCTGCGTCAAAGGCATTTTTAAATGGTCCTTCAGTCATTTTTTATCCTTCATTAATTCTGCTTTACGTTTCTCGATAGCAGCAGATTTCTGTGCTTCTGCTTCAATCTCTTGTGCTTCTTTTTCTTCCTTTGCAGTACCATCTCTGCCCATAATCAGCAAAGCGATTGCTGTAATTAGCGATGACAATATCAACGAGGCCACAAACCAAATCCATCCGTTGCGTCCCCAGTTATGAGCCCAATAGCCTATTAGGCCTGAAAAAATAACTGCAATTAAAATGATATCCATTATCGTTTCTCCACTACTTTATCAGCAAGTCCTTGCTCAACAGCTTGTTCAGCTGTAAGGAATGTATCAAACTTCATTGTTTCAAATAGTTCGTCATACTTCTTGCCTGCTGTGTTGTGCTTAACATACAGCTCTGTAAGACGCTTGTTGACTTTCTTAGACTCTTCGAACGCTCGTTGTGCATCTTCAAACTGTAGCTCTTGTACATGTACACTGCCGCTTGTGCCACGTGTGCCACTTGACACTCTGTGGATCATTGTACGTGACTCTGGCAGTACTACACGCTTGCCTGCTGTGCCTGCTTGTGCTAGGAACGATCCCATTGAACATGCTTGGCCCATTACAATAGTACGCACATCGCATTTGATGTACTGCATGGTGTCGTAGATAGCTAATCCTGCTGTTACAGCACCGCCTGGCGAGTTGATATACAATTGAATATCTTTGTCAGGATTATCTGACTCTAGGAACAACATCTGTGCTACAATCAAGTTAGCCATGTTATCTTCTACTGGACCGTTTAGCATAACAATACGGTCTTTCATTAAGCGGCTGTAAATGTCGTATGAACGTTCGCCGCGAGCTTCTTGTTCTACTACCATAGGTACTAATGGCATTATCGTGTCTCCTTAATATAACGTACTTGCGGGCCAGGTGAAGTAAACTCCATCCCGTGTGCATTACCTACAAATACTTTTCCATTCCAATACATAGGAATCTTATTGTTTGCTAGGAAAGCATCAAACCGCTCGCCTTCTCTAAAGTTATCTGCTTCTGCTTCTACTGCAACATCACTACGAGTATTAGTGAGCATTGCTTTATTATCTGCTATAGTTTTCATTGCTTTCCTAACAGTTTCATGTTTAATACAAAGTTCTCAACTAACAGTTTAACAATGATTGCGCCATCTGTCAAGTGATTTCTTTCCATTTCAAGAACGTGCGTTGCCATCATTATGTACGCTTGGTCCTTAGTAATGTTTAAGTCTCCCCAATTTATAGGATCCATTGCTTCGCCTTCTTTAGCAAGCATTACAAGATTACGGATTGCTTCGTCATCAGGTTCAAACATATCAGTCATACAGTACCTTTGTGATTTTTGATTACCTATATAGTATACAACAGTTTAGAGACAATGTCAACCATATACTAAGTTTCGCTCACACGAAACTACTCGTCTTTAACAAGACTCGTATTATACTTCGTATATGGATTATAATTAATTTAGTTTCATGTAGATTGTTTCAGTCAGACGGAACCTATTTACAGGTTCCACCTAATCTAGCTTCATGTGAGTTTTATCCAGCCGAGACATTGGAAGCAGGTGTTTAAGGGCATCTCCAAGGACTCTAGTCTTTTCCTTACCTGCACTGACATAGCTTGCGCTACCTATAACCTCGTTCCTAGTGTTATAGTGTTTAGGAGATGTTTGCTTTCGCAAAGGGGTGAACACGCCACACCACCGGCGACGAGCGTTACCTCGGCTGGTTCTTGACGGATCGAGCTGCCTCGATCAAACGGAGTTCTGATGTGCCTGAAGTGTGCCTTAGCTTAGTAGTTATCTAGTGTTGTGCCTGAGAAATATATTCTGATTATACAAATGATGTTACTAAATTCATAGCAACTGCTGTGCCTGTAATACTTGAGCCAATCATAATAGCTCTGTCGCTCCATGCCATACCTACATATACCCAACAGATGCTGGATAGCAAGTATAAAACTTGTCCGTAACTACCAAATCCTGCGCTGATGATAAACACACCTGCGACAGCAAGGATAGTCGCTGCCCACTTTACATACCAATCTGGAGTACCGGTGGGCGTAGTAGGCGTAAGATCCTCTACTTCTGTTTGTAATTCAGACAGTTCTTGTTTTAGTCGCTTGCGTTCTTTTGACAACTCCATCGCAAGGTTACGAGCCCTACTTTCAGATGAGGCTTCTTTGTATTCTTCTTGCGTTGTTGTGTCGTTTAATTCCATTTCAATCCCAGAGGTTCTCAAAATATTTTCCAAACAATTTAAAACCGTTTATCATACGTTGATGATGTGCTTTACTGCCTTCTCGGTCTTCCCATACAAGTTTCAAACCAAACCGTTCAGTATCATCATCTTTGTATTCATAGTAATCACTTTCCCAATCATCACGGCACTTTTGATGGAACGCCCAAATCATTTCGTCTAGGATCCAATCCCAACGCTTAAAATGATTGTCATCAGTGTCATACTCATTTTCTTTTGGAGGTGCGCTAGTACTACGCAATTCCTTTGGTACGTCTTTATCATCAGTACATGGAGCGCCGTGCTTGGTACGTTTTAATTGTACTAGCATAGGCAAGACAATATGAGCAAGGGTGTGATCCATACTCCATGTGTCCCACTTATCAATACGCACTTTAATCTTTTGTGTGCGTCTATCAAACCAAATCCAGTTGAACACATTGTATACACTTTGTATACCGTCGTCAATCGCTTCTAGTACATGATCTTCGTATGATTGTTCTTTTGGCCAATCTACATAACCATACTTTTTATTCATATGGTTGCTGTATATGTTGCAGATCAATCTACTAGGATATTTGTTTATTTTAATCTTCATAATAATCTACCACCATTACGTTTTCTGGTTTGTCAGGGAGTTGGAATGTTTTTGCAAACTCCATTGCTTCATGTGCGTCTTCAAACAGTTCGGGCTGTAAGTCCCAACAATTCTCTGTTTGTTTAGTAATATATATCCAATCGTCTTTACCGTCAAGACAAACCATTACTGCATACATTAGTAATCTACCTCTTCAAAACTATCTGCAATATATGCCATATTGTATTTGGAAGGATAGTGTTTTAACAGTCTACCTGCTTCTTCTCTAACTGCTCGTGGCACACGAGGATACTTCTTAGGATCTCGCAAGTCTATTAGGAATCGTTCTACATTTAATACTGCGTTTGTGCGTTCAATTGGTAATGTCATGCTAGATCCGTTATAAGTTGATAGTTATCCCACGCTTTCTGTTGTGCAGGATTCATTTCGTCTTGCGGTACAACGCAGTCCAACCAGTAGTAAGGCATGCGACTAGGATGTGCACCAAACTGTCGTGGTTGATGAATCTTACCGTTGTCATACAGTCTGATAGCCATACGCCTAAAGTCATCGTATTCGTCTTTAAAGTCTGCCCATTCAGCGTTCGGTCCGAAGGCCAAACCACCATGGATATAACCGTCCCAGATAGCGTTCCAATGATTGTCATTGTGTGGGTCAAAGTCTGTACGAGCAATAATTACTAGTACATCTTCTTCATCTACTTTACTTGTATACACATCCCGCATACAACGACTTAGGCTCAATCCAACTTTCATGAATTTTCCCTCTTTTCTAAATAATAATTTATAATAAGCTCTGCTTTTTTAATACCTATTTCCTTAACGAATTTTCTATGGAACAATAATACATCACATTTTTTTAAAAAGTTTTTTGAGTACAACTGATCATTGATTTGATCAGCCCGCTGAATTATATTTTTTTTCTTTGGCACAGTTATATTGTCACTATTAATTTTTTTTTCAAAAAGACTATAAATTAAAAATTCACTCAAACAATCTGGGCTATTTTTAAAATTTGGATTTTTAGCAATTGCAATTTTTTCTACCTTTTTTGATTTAACATAAAACACTTTCTTTAGTGTTTCGAAATATTGGTTTTTGCTGCTAAAATATTGTTCTAATGATTCTAGCACATCTCTTTTAAACAAAAACGGAGTAGCTGTACCTTTTACAGGTATAATACTGCCGTTGTGCCACTCGGTAATAAAATAGTCATAACAACCGTAAAAATTTATAGGGTATGAAATATCTCTATTAGGTTCATTTACATTTAAAATTCTAGAGTTTAGTAGTATTACTTTACTGTCTAGAACTAAATGTTCTTTAGAACGTGAACGTTTGTATATTTGTAATTTTAACAGTTGCTGACAAATGTAATTGTCTCTTGTATGTGGAGTCGTGCAGTCATCGTTAGTTAAAAAATCTGACCTTTTAAAAATATTACACTCAAACTTAGCAGTATCTAATAAGGCTGTTATGCCTTGTTTTTTAAATTTTTTTCTAACTTCTATATCATTAGAACAATTAATGATTATATTATATGTCAATGTGTTTTTGTATAGAATGAGGCTTTGAATTTGTTTTTTGAGAAGAAAAATTTCCTCGTCATCATCAAATACAATTACCCAAATATCTCTAATCATAAGTCATCTAACTTTATTTTAGTAATCTTGTCACTCAAAGCTTGTAGTGCTTTTTCTTTATCGTCACTCATTAGCCTTTGCCTTTGTCTACCCACTTTTCAAACTTACGTTTAAATTTGTCAGCGGCTTGTTCTTCTTCAAAGTAGAAACTGTGACTATACACATCTGTGTATGTGTCCATGCTCCACTCCCAACGGTTTAGGTTTTTCCTACACCAGTCCTTACATTGTACATCCAAGTCACTATGTATGTCAACCTGAAAGCCTTGCGGCTTCCAGGTATTTTTGTACTCAAAAATTTCTTGAGGTGTCATTTTTATCTTATCAATGAAGGGTTGCGTGTTCATTATCAGATCCATAAAATTCGTCAGGATTAATACCAAACTGTGTACAACATACCTGAATAATGCTTTCGGGTACATCATCTTCGTCTGATCCTTCTGGAATAAACAAACCTTTTAATCTTCCATTCTTGTCTATAATAAGCCCCCAGTCACTGTCGCCTAAGGATTCTTCGAAAGTAATCTTTTTACTCATAGTCTTGCTCCTTTATATAGTTCAGTTATTGTTGGCAGTCTCTGCTTAGATATTAAAAATCTTGTTCGTGTTTGTTACCTAGTGCAACTAAATCTTCAACATCTTTGGCATAGAACTTGCCGTTGGTAATACGCATAACTGTAGCACCGCCACTACTTCTAATATACGCTCTTCCACCGTCAATCATTTTGCCTTCTACAACTTTGTAGTCGTGGTGTGATTGACTGTAGTAGTATTTACCGTCAGCTTCTATCATACCAAACTCAAGTTCTTCTACTACGTCGGCATTTGTAATCATTGTACAACCGCGCACATGATCATAGTAGATACCAAAGTAGTGATTGCCAAACTCGGGATGTGGTGTTGCACGATAAAATACATCTACAGGTACATCACTTGCTCGCAAGTCTGTAGTACAAACATACTTTACTTCTACACCGTCTTTTTCACTATAAATCTTTTCTACTTCTGCTGTGTCAAACAGTGGCTCGTGTTGTATATTCATTCAGTTACCTCGATATACTTTTTGTCAGGATCTTTATGATCTGGACTTACAAAGTTAAATGCAATTGTAGTTCGTATTGCACCCGGCTGACTAGGCATTACTTCATGGTGTATATACGACGGAAACAATATCATTTTGCCTTTAACCGGCATATATTCAAAGATAGTACTTCTATACATATTAAACCAATCATCAGCAGCAGTATAATCTAATACTTGATCAGGATTATGAAAAATTAAAGGTCCTGCACCTTCATTTGCTCTGATGTAGTATACTCCACTAATACCACTAATTCCGTGTTGATGTCTTGGATGTACCGCCTTTTCAGATCTGTAATCTTGTATCCAAGCATCGAACTCATTTGTTGCTTTAAAAGTAGTTAACGTTCTAAATTGATCTTTTGCCTTTTCCATTTCTTTATACAGTTTAGGACATAGTACTTTAATGTTAATACGTTCGTCAGTAAAATAATCAGTATGAAGTTCGCCAGTGTGATCAGTTGGCATTTTGTTTATTTGAGGAATTAAAATATCTTCAACTTGATCGGCTAGTCTTGGATCAATCTCAAATTCTAAGAAACAAGTTGGAAATAAATTTTTTAATTCAACAGTTGTTTTTTTAAACATCTTCTTTTACTTTCTTAGCGATAGTTTTGTGAATACCCGGATTAACTCGTAACACATTGGGCATCATTTCATGTCTAATATAGTTACGAGTATAACATGTATCTTTATTACTGTCATCCTCAATATAAGGTACATTGTTTAAATTAGCCCACAATTCTAAATCTCTTTTACGTGTACTACGGAATGGACGAAGTACTCTTTCATTACGACTGTAGGGGATAATTTTGCCTGTACCATGCATGCTACTCCATACCCAAGTTTCTACACAGTCGTCTAAATGATGTGCAGTAACAATTTGTCGTTCAGTGCAACGCTCTAACCAATCATAACGAATACTGCGCCAGTATTCTTCTTGGCTTTCTCTTGTTTGCTTTTCACGCTCTTGTCCTGTAACATTAGTTAAGAATCCAATATCGTTGTCTGCACAATAATTGCTCACGAACTCAAGTGCTTTAAATCCATAATCTGTGCCATGGTTAAAATGCAGTACAAATACATCGTGTTTGCGTTTTAGAAAGTCAAGTGCAGCCATGCTGTCAACTCCACCTGAGCATGCAACATAGACTTTGCGAGGAACTTTGCCTTGTAGTTTAATCATGAGAATAACAAACAAATCATCCAAAAAATAGGAATCATACTCAGCACAGTAACTCCAAAAATTGCTTTACCTAATTCATGCTCTTCTTCATTCATCGATGTCATTCCATTTTAGAATTTCAACTTCGCCATCTGTACCACGTTTAGTGCGTAGAAACCCATTTTCGATCAATGAATCAATTGTTGCTTCTGTTGCATCTAAGAAGTTCTTTTTTAAGAACAAATAATATGTAGCACCCGAACCTGCTACATATGCTCCAAGTAACCATAATAACATTTCTGTAGACATAATTTATACCTTGTATAGTTTTACGTAGTTGAGACGTGTTTCGTTTGCTTCGAACAACTTGTTCTTAGTTTGTGCTTTTACTTTAGCTTTACAGCGTAGCATAGCACCTACATCGTATGCGAACTTGTTCATGAAGCTCACTAAGTTACCTTCTGTAGTAACCGCAGTGTAGTTGTAGCTCTCCCACTGTGCGCTGTAACGCTGGTCAAGGATTGCAATCACTGCTTCTACACTATCCTTCTCTGCACCCAAATGCTGGCTGTCACGATACTCTACACGAATCTCTTTCTTCAATTCGCTTTCGTGACGGTCTCGAGCAATAAACTCTGGAGCATAAGCAATACGACCCATGCTCTTAACAGCTACTTCATCTTGCGACAGTTCTTTAACCATGTCTGCTTTGAAGCCGTCTAAGTCACCCAAGCCAAGCATTACATAACGCTTCATCCACTTGATTGCTTCTTGTACACTAGCATAGTCTGCTTCAGTAGGTTCAAACATTTCAAAGTCTGTAGGAAGATATTGTGCATCGCGAGTGTCTTGCTTCTTCTCCCAGTAGTAGCGTACAAGACTCTTGTTGTCAAACTGTGTCTTGTTTTCGTCACAGCTAAAGCGGCGAGTGTCTTTGGTATATGTATTATTGTTGATGCGATAGGCTGCATATGCTACAGCAAGTGCGTCTACTAGTTTTACAGTCTTAGGAGGAAGCGGTTTGCGAGTGACAGGGGCGTTGTCTTCGTGTGCAAGCTCATAAGCAAGTTCGTTACGTTTGAACTCTGCTTTGCTCATGCTACCCCAATCAAGGGTGTTAGGATCTGGAAGTGTCTTTTTCATTTGATTTGCCCAGCCAATTGGTTGATAAATTGTTGTTGCCGACATTGTGTGCCTCTGTGTGTTTGCCTAATTAATATAACTATTATACATTCAAACTACGAAGTTGTCAAGTCTTTTGTAAAGTTGTAATCAGTAGCAATGCACTCTACTTTATAGTGTCTTTCTGCTATTAACCTATCAACTATTTCCTTTAACATGTCAATTGTGATATTGTCATTTAGCCATTCAGTTCGCCAGTCTTCTATCATCCAAATGTCATCGTACAGCTCAGTCTTAATAGTTCTTTCAAGTGCTTTTGCATGTGGCCTATGCCCTGCAAATACAAAAGGAAAGTTTACTATCCTGCCACTGTGGCTTGAGTATTGCTGACTTCGGTGCTTCATATCTTGTGCAATACCAAAGCCAGCTCTATCACCTTGTACTATATAAAAATAATACTGTTCCATTAGCCCAGCAACCCTGCTACAATTAGACCTGCTAGTACACTGGCAGTATGCTGACCATCAATGCTAATAAACTCGCCATTGGAGTTCTTAATACATTGTAGACACTGTAGTAGTGCTGGGTCAAATTTGTTACCATCAATAATGCCTGCACAATGCGGAGCATCTAAGATACGCTGAATATCTTCGTCAATTAAGATATCTCCTAATCGAACCATTTCAACTTTTGGTAAACGAGACATATCAAATGTCCAATCCGACTCTTGCAGGCGTTGTACGGCTTTCTTCCACTTATGACTGTCAGCAAGTGTATCAATTCTATTTTGCAAGCTCACAACACTTTGTTTACCACCATTAAGTTCATTTAGATTACGCATTGGGTTTGGCCTGCGTGGAACTTCTTGGTATTCAAAGTTAAAGTTAGCAATGTTTAAAATTGCAGGATCAAAGTAAGTGTCTAGGTCTTCAAAACGATCAAGCAAAGTAAGTGGAATAGATTCTTCACCACCTAGTCGCTTGTACAATTGTAGTAGTGCAACAGCATAAGCATCATCATGCCAGCTACCTTTGAAGCCGTACTTTGTTGTGTGATACTTACGATATGCTTCAGCTACACTTTCTTGGTATTGCGGTAAGTCACCAAACAAGCCTTGCACCATTGCCGCAAGTTCTTCTAACAATTTTGGTGTTAGGTCTTTCTTGTAAGCATCATATGTTTTTACAATGTCTCTAAACATAAAAAAGCAACTAACATGTAACGGTACATAATGGAAATATGTATTGTGCCAGTTACACGCAACTTCTAGTTCTGCTTCTGATAGTGTTCGGAATGTTGAAACGTTAGTAAACGTTCCGGGGTATTGTGCTAGTGAACTTTTTTCTTCTACTGGATAGCAATCGTGCTTTTCTACAATAGAAACTTTACGTTCGATTGCTACATCTTGTTCATCTGTTGTATCGTTATCAATACGTACTACGTGAACTTCGTTACGCAATCTTGAAAACGCACTTTGGCGTTTTTTGCCCTTACCGTTAAATGATGCAAATGCTCGACGTGCAAATGCTAGGTTATCTGTTTCAATGTATTGTACTTGAAACTTAAAATCTTGCCAGTTAGTCATTGTATGTGCCTTTGTTTGTTTGCCTATGTATTAATAATAACATCTTTTAGTTAGGTGTCAACCTTTTAATTACCGGTATAAACAACTCTTTGTGTTTTTACTTCACGCCCTACTACTGTAGAATTTAGTGGTGCTGTGCATATATCTTCTGATATATCAGTAATAATTGTATAGTTCTCCGGAAGTACTTCTACTACCTTTGGCGGCTGTGAAAACATCAAAGCAAAACCAATTGCACCAACTACTAATCCTGTTAGAAACTGATCCATATTATTGTACTTCGTTTAACGCAGCCTGATCCTGGGCACTAAATGTATTTTCAACCACAGGGCGCACACTATTAGATTCGATCAAAACGTATGCTACTCGATTGTTGCCATCTTGAAGTACTTTAATTTCTAAAGGTTCAATGTTGCCAACTTCAGCTCGGCACTGTGACTGAGAAAAGATACTAGCCTGTGAAGCAGTACCGCTTGATGTTCCGCGAGCGGTTTGTGTAGATTTAGTAGTTACTCTACCTTCAGTAGTACTTTCTAAATTTCGACACAGTCGCATCATAGCGTTATGACGAGCTAGTGTCATAGCAATGTTAATTGCGTCCGGTCCATCTGCTACACCTCGCCCAGCAGCTCTGTTTTCAGGCTGTGATTCGATGTAAAATGCAGGAACTTTATCTGCTTCGTCTGCTTTAATAGCATCAAGTTCTACCATTCGATTGGGTCCGAACGACGAACATCCTGATAGTGTAACTGCTGATATTACTACAGCAGGAAGTAAAAGTTTATAATTCATAATAGCCTCTATGTGGTTGCCTAATTTCTTACTATATGTATATTATATAACCAAAACACAATAAAGTCAAGTTTTTTATTTAAATTTCTTCAAATAATTGATTAAACGGTTGTTCTTCAGGAAGTGTATATAAGTCAGTCCGTTCTTTTGGAATCATAAACCTGTCCATCATCTTCTTAACATAACACCATTCTGGACCACGAACTACACCGTCCGCTGTGGTTATTATATAATCTCTATCATTAAAATAATCAAACAATTCTTGTATAGTTCTACCAAATGCTCGTGGCTGAATATCTACACATTCAACTTGTACAATCGGACGGTTGTTTGTAATAGTTTGATCAGCACCTTCTAGTACTAAAAGTTCGTAACCTTCTGTGTCAATTTTAATAACATCAACATCTTCAAATCCGTAACTGTCAAGAGTACGTTGATCAATTTCTACACGTTCGTATCCTGTGTTTCGTTTAATATCTTTTCCTGTTACAGTTTTAAACTCGCCATTGTCATTTGCTACACGATTGTGTCCATCATTTTTCTTAATATGCATTTCTACTTTACTAGGACCTCCTACTGGGCCTAGTGCAATATTATGTGTATGGATGTCACCTGTAATTTCTAATGATTCAAAAGTTCCATCTTTGCGGCGTAGCCAGCCAGTGTCTGTTTTATAATCTTTTACATTCATTGCAATATTATCTAATGCAACCTTGTAAGTTTCAGGAACAGGCTCGAACCCATGTACTGTTTTAGCAAATGTAGCATATTCCCAAGTATTCATTCCGATGTTCATTCCAATATCTAAAATAGTTCTTGGATTAGGACAAAGATTGCGTAAATGCAATAGATTTTGTTTTTGATACGGACCTGCTTGCAACCTTTGTGTATAAAAACTATCCGAGTCCCATACCCACATCTTGCGACCGATTTTATTTTCAATTAATATTTTATTAGTTTGTGCCTGTACTGTCATTTAGTTATCTCCTATTGGTACATTTATTTATGATCTCATATTTTTAACAGAGATAAAACTGGCCTTAAATGTCCCATTCGTCGAACATTGCTTCGTCAGTGTCATTACAACTTGGAGTTTTATTATATTTTGCAGTATAAGCACCTAACAACTGATCTTCTAGCTCATCAATTTTATCAGTAAACCAAAAAGCAATTTCAACATCATCTAGTGTTGTTAAACCCTTTGCATTACGCAATTGGCGATATTTTTCAAATTCTTTTGTAGTTTCAACGCCTTTGTTCCACTTACTAGTACCTTCAAGTTTAACACCGTGTTTCCATACTCGATCATGTATACACTTTCCTTTGCCAATATAAAACCCTTCAGGAAAAATACTATCTCGCAAGATATAAATTCCGCTTTGTTTTTCTTTTAGAGGACACGGTCTATCTTGTACAGACTCGATTAAAGGAATTTTAGCAAATGTAGCAACTCCGCCGTATTTTTTACTACGAAGGCGCCAACCTACATCACTGTGTGTGCGTTCTTTGGAGTCTCGATCTTGACCGTGATATTCGTAGGCATCGCCTATAAATTTATACCACTTAGATCTAATTACTTTTGCCATGATTTTTCTTCCATATTTTGTTGTTAAATTAAGTATAGCACCGTTTACTTAATTGTCAAGAACTTTTCTTCAAAGTCATCTGACAATACATCACGCCATCGTTGTGCTACTGCTTCTGTGTGTTTGCACTTGCCACGAAATGTAAATCCAGGACAGTCACACGTAAAGCCTTTAGCTGTGATAGCAACAAGATAGGTATTGTCTTTGCTACCTTTGATAGGATATTCAAGTCCTACTGCCCAATGCGTTTTAAAATCAAATACATCAGTAGGCTTAAAGAATTTTTCTTTGTATTTAGACATAGTGTGTCCACTTCTTATCACCGAGGTTGTTTTCTTCTGCCCAACGTACAAACAATCCTAATTCACGCCCGTGTGCTTCAATCTCCCAAGGAAGATCCCAGTAGCTCACTTTCTCAGGATTGTATGTTTTGCCACACCATGTGTCAGTTGCCGGGTGCAACTCTCTGCGAGCATATTGCTTAACGTGTACCATTTCGTGTGCAATAGTTTCTAGCAATCTACGCATACGCTGTGTTCGATCGGCTTCGATTTCAAAAGTGCGTTTATCATCTAGCTCTAAGCAATAGCCCAATGCACCATTAGGACGCTTTAGTTTAATAGTAATATCAAGTGTTGTCATACGGGGCATGAGTGTTTTAATACAAAACTTAACCATACTTCTTGCGTACTTCTTTTGATTCTTAGTACCACCAGTAATTCTAATAGCCATAGTAATAGTTGCCTTTAGTTGCCTTAGTTGTTATTACATATACTATTATACACTAATATCATATAATGTCAACCAAAATGATATCGTTAAAAATCAATGACTTAGCTATTTGTCACGATATATAATGCGGCCTTTTTCTAAGTCATATGGTGTCATTTCTACCGTAACACTGTCACCTACTACAATACGTATCTTAAATTTACGCATTTTGCCGCCTGTGTAGCAAGTAACTATATGCCCATTATCTAATTCAACTTTAAACATCTGATTACGGAGAACTTCTACTACTGTGCCCTCCATTTCAAATAACTCGTTATTTTTCGCCACTTGAATCCTTTTCTATTTTTTCTATAATAATACTACCTTGGTCTCCCCAGCTTATTTTAATCGGATCTCCAGGGACTAGTCCAATTTCGTCTGAAATTTCTTTTGGAATATTCATATTAACATTTTTTGGATCATCGGGTATGTCTTCAAAAATGTCTTCTACCTTATATAACCATTGTTTTTGTTCACTCATGATTTTTCTCCTGTACTAAATACTTATATGAATGATGCCTATACGACAGCGTTGTTTGACGTTGTAAAAGAAACATCTGCAACACGCGGATATGACTTACCTGAACCGATCGAAGCATATGTTGTTATGCTTCTTGCTAACTTTGTTGACAAAAAAGATTTCCTCCCAGACACTTTTGCAACTGCATTTTTAACAATAAAAAATAGTAGAGATGCAAAATCATTGGGCGACACTTGTTTGTTTGTAAGTGGAGTATTTCCTAGTATAGGAGAACGTAAAGGACTTAGTCGTAGATACTATCAAGACATAGGTTCATCATCATATGAAATAGTAGCAGGCGAAAAACATCCTGAGTTGTTTAATACACTAGCTACACATTTCAACTTTCTAAGCGAGTTCATTGAACTAACAGTTAATACCTCCAAACACTCGCAGAGTAACCTTTTCCGTTAGTATCCCCACCATCGTTTTCAATTTCAACACCGTCATACTCAATTGACGTTACAGTGTCTTCACCGTTTAAATATTCTGTTGTATAAACTTTTAGTTTCTTAATATCAAACTCACCTATAGTTTCAATAACACCATTAAAGAACTGTCCTTTTTCGCTTGAGTATAACTGTGCAATATATTCTGTGCCTTCTGGTGCTTCATCTTCACAGCCCATGACAACCGGTTCAAGTTCATAACCACTTGCTTCATCAAGTTCGTTGAGCATGTCTTGCAAGTTCTCGCCGTCGATAACGCTATCAACATGACTTGCATCGTATTTCATTGAATCAACTTCATCCACTACTATGTATGCACTACTCCATTCGACTCCCATTGAGTGTTCAAACTCTGTGTGCGACTCATACCAAGGACGCTTGTAGTTGTCGTGATCTGGATCATGCAAGAACTGTGCTTCTGGTGGAACGCTTTCAATGTTTTCGTACTCGTCTTCTTCCTCGCCATCACTGTTCATGTAAGTGGTTAAATCATAATCACCGTGTTTTTCACAGAGTGGTTGCCAAAAGTCGTGTGCTTCTTTTGGAATACTCATGTACGCACTTTCGCCGCCGTATCCATTTAGTTGAATATTATAGAAGCGTGGGCCTTTGAGTGTTTCTACTAATTCTTCTTTTTGTTCTGAGGTTGCCATTTTAAAACTCCATGTCTGCTGCTACAATGTAGCGGTTTTCGTTTGATTGTAATATTCCTGGACGATGCCAGCTCTTGCCTGGAAAGATTATCCAGTTTCCTAAACGTGCTTCGGCAAAGAATTTGCCATTGCCTTCTACACCGTCTGGTGCAAACTCTGTCCCAGACGTAGTTAAGTCTACACCTTGGGGTAAATGCAAATAGTATACTCCACTTAATACTGTAGAGTCTTCTCTAATATGCTGGTGCCAGTATCTATTACGATCTTCTTGTGTTTTAAGACAAGTTTGATATCCCCAGCTTTTAACTGTTTTAATTTGGCGCTCTTGTTGCATATACGCAAAGCAACTCCAAATAAAACTCATTTTAAGGTTTACCCAATCAGTTGTAGGTAACCCAAATATATTAACGTCCGTTTGGTAGGGCGGACTATTTTTCCAATAACTACCATTTGAAATCAAATAGTCAATGTCTTTTACCATACGCTGTTTACTATCAGCGTTGATAAGAGAAGTCCAGTCGTAATATTCATATTCAATCATAATACTATACTAACAGACTGGACTTCATTTGTCAACCTTTAATCGATGCTAATTTCTAGTTTACTTTCGAGATAGTCGACCATATTCTCAGGTGTAGTTTCACCATACGGATCTTCGTCAGTACCGTCGTTGTTAATGCCAGGTTCCTGCCACCACTTCTCTACAACACCATTGTTAATCACTGTCATATAGCGCCAGCTGCGATTGCCAAAGCCTACATGGTTCTTACCAATCAACATACCCATAAAGCGAGTAAAGTTGCCTGAGCCATCTGGAATAACTTTTACGTTTTTAATCTCTTGCTGTTTAGCCCAAGCGTTCATTACAAACGCATCGTTTACACTAATACAATACACTTCGTCTACGCCTGCTTCTTTGATACGAGCATAGTTAGCTTCAAAGCCTGGAAGTTGATATGTTGAGCAAGTAGGTGTAAATGCTCCTGGCAAACTAAAGATTGCTACACGCTTGCCTGTAAGCAATGCGTCACTGTTTACTTGTTCCCAACGAAATGGGTTTGGTCCGCCAATACTTTCATCGCGAACACGAGTTTGAAATACCACGCATGGTGGCTTAAATCCTTCAATCATACTGTGTGTCTCCTTGTAGTACTTTACTAGTATACACGATTTACAGCAGATGTCAACTGTTTTATATAGAAGATTCTCGACGAATGCCTAATGCATTGCTCGCACGATATCTTACTATGCTAACTTTATTAGATTGGTTTCCGCCTAGTATCCAATAGTACTCTACTCCATTTAGAACTTCAGCTTTTAAATAAAATCCAACATGCCCTTGCCAACTTGAGTTGCCTCTTGGAAATACAACAACATCACCCGGCTCTGGTTCTGATACTTCGACACCCCATTGCAGGAACGCTCTTGCTGTTAATGGATATTTGTGATCGTTATTACTTACAATGTCGCTTTCTTCTAGTACGGCATTTATAAAAGCTGCACACCATTCTGTACGTACAGGGTCAATGCCTGTAAGTTCTCTAAGTTCTGCTCTGTGTGTGCGTTCTGTATAGTCTATGTACTTAAATGCTCGAATTGCCGGATTATCTAATCCTACACGTATTTTTTGTCTAGGTTCTGATATGGGGTTTTCTATACTGTTGCCCGGTGTTGTGCAAGCGGCTGATAGCGCCAAAACTGTTGCGCCTAGTAAATATTTCATTGCCCTCTCCCTTGATAATATTTATATAAATAATAGTATAGGGCAAAGAGGGAACATATGGATTTTCTAACACTAGCAAGTGAAGTAGGATTTCCAATCGCTGGGGCATTAGCGGCTGGATATTTTGTTTTTTTAACACTTAGTTTTATCTTAGGCGGAGTTGAAGACAGTGTAAAAACACTGAATGGTATTATCGGATCGCTGGACAATCGTGTACAAACTATGAACAACGATTTAGTTAAGATAGATGCACTACTAAGTTACGCACTTGGAGTTAAACCTAACATTGACAGGATAGCTGCTAATGAAGGCAAAGACGATGCTCGAAGGGACTGACAATGGAAATTGATATCGCAGGTGCAATCAAAGACTTTGGCTTTCCAGTTATTGCTGCGATGGGCATGGGATATTTCATATTCTTTATCTGGAAGTGGGTGACTGAAACTATCGATCCTGTTATTGGACAAAGCATGGGTACACTTATACGTCTTGTTGATCGTGTGCGTATGTTAGACAACGACATGATTAGACTTAACAGCAAACTTAGTATGGTGTTAGAGCATAGAGCCAGTCTTAATCCAGAACAGCAAGCGTTCTTAGATGAAGCTATTGTAAAATATCAAAGCCGCGGCGAAACATTCAATTCTACAGGAAAGCCTGCACCTAAAAAATAAATATTTTTATGAAGTATTATTTAGGACAATGCGAGTACAAATGGTCACACGCTCACAAAAGCATGGAACACATATGGATAAGGCGTGAACTAGGTGACGAACTTTACAAAACTGTAGAATCTAACAACTGGGAATGGCATCTGTTGCGTAGTAGCAGTCAAACCATGCCAGGGGATATATATTGCCGTTGCGATATCTATGTAGAAGTTCCAGATAGTAAACAAGCAACATTGTTTGCACTTAAATTTTCAAACGTAAGAAAGGTAGAACTAGTATGATGTGGATGGATTATACTATTGATAGCATACCAGGAGGTAGAGGCTTTAAAGTTGTAGGTGATACACCAACTGAAGTAATGGACAAAGGGTTGTACAAACCAGGCGATGTTTTCATTGTAAACGAAAGCGGTTGGTTAATTAAAACAGATGAAGTTAATGCTCTGCTGTTAAAACACGAAGCTACTTCGAAGTAGCAATAAACACGCCGTTCCAGTCTTTGGGTAAGTCCTGTGTTTTCATATACTCACAGCGTTCAATCCACATGTCGTAGTAACCTTCCATCTTGTGATCAAAGTGTGTATACAACATCTTACACTTGTCTATAGCATCATCAAAACGCTGCGCACGATAATCTTCGTGCATCTGCTCGTGTTTCTTCTGCGCACTACGCCAGGCAGGATATGTTTTATCTAGAACTGTGTAAATTTTAAGTCCTACACTCTTACCTTTAACTTGTAAGTCATCTACTTTGAGGTAGAAGAAATCTGTTCTTGTTGCTTCGTATGTAGATTCTCCAACGAGCAACAAACATCCGTATTCTTTACACTTGCTTTCAATTCTTGCTGCCGTTGAAACCGAGTCGCCCAATACGTCATAGCTGTGTCTAGCTGTGCTTCCCATTTCACCCAAGTATCCAAGTCCAGTATTGATCCCTGCCCCCATACCAACGGGAGGTCTTCCTTCAGAAGTGATCTTATCATTAAATTTCTCCACCGCTTTTAACATATCTAATCCACACTGTACTGCTGTACGAGGGTGGTGTTTGTCATCAATTGGTGCATTGTGTACGTGCATACTTGCATCACCAATATATTTGATTATCATTCCGTCTGCATCTAGTACAGGCTGTGTAATAGCATCCATATAGTTGTTCATAATTTTAGTTAGGCCTTTAACATCATCACCAAATGATTCACCTAGTGGAGTAAAGCCTCTTAGGTCTGAGAAGCAAATTGAAACTTCTTTCTTCATACCGTCTTTTATAAGTGCAGGATTCTCTTGCAACAAACGCACAACAGTTGGTGATGCGTATCCTGCGAACTGTTTCTTAATTGCTTGCTTCTCTAAGAACTCTCGTACAAATTTGATACCATATACTTGCAATGCGACTATAACAAACACTATGACTGGCGCTGTTACATCTAGTAACACTTTTTCGTGTGCATATGCGTATATGCTGTAAGGTATAGTTCCGCCTATTAGTACAACAGTTGTAGCAAGTCCTACAAACATCCAACGACTTAATAAGATAAGCAACAAGCCGCCTATTGCAAGTAATAATAGCTCTGCTTGCGGTGACCACACAGGACGTTGTATGTTAGTGCCAGCAAACATAGTGCCTAGTACTGCGGCTTGCGTTGTGCCTGCGTACTGCGCTCCTAGTGCTGTTGGTACAGGGTTAGCAATACCTGCTGCTGTAACATCGACAATAACAACTGCGCCTTCTAGGTCTGCGGGCAAGTTTGTTATACTTACACTCTTACTGCGCTGACTCCAGTCTATCCATACTCTGCCTTCTGCGTCTGTAGGTATAACACCAAACTGTGGTATGCGCATTTTGTCTATACCAATTGGGCTTAATTTTATTTGGAAACTAGGATCGCCTGCTATAACACGTAATGTTTCTAGTGCTAGACTTGGATACAATACTCCGTCTACAACTGCAACAGTAGGCATACGGCGTACTACTCCATCTATCTCTGGCTCTGTACTTACAATACCTGCACCTACTGAGTTGTTTTCAAGTATAGGTATGTTTGCAATAATACCTCCATAAGGTAATATAGTGTCCAAGTAATCTGAATTGATTATTGCTGCACCTGGATTGATAGGTTCGTTCTTTGTTTTGTCACTAGGCCGACTAGCAAGTATAACAGGCAATGCTAACATAGTTTCTGCTAGTTCTGCATCACCGCCTAGTCTGTCTACTTCAGGCATCATTACATTCCATACAACTAATCCGGCTCCTCGAGCGTACAAGTCTTTGATAATGTCTGAGTATATGTTACGTGGAAACGGATACTGTCCGTACAGTTCTAATGCTGCTTCGTCTATCTCTGCAACATAGATATTATTCTCTACTGGTTCTTGGTTAACAATTAATTGATCAAAATAGTTTAGTTTGATACTTTGTAAGAAGTTGCTTGGATTTGCAAATGCGTATACTAATATCCCTAGTGTTATTAATGCCCACCAAGGGCTTAGTAATCTTTTCATTTTTAATCCTTTAAAAACCCTGTATTGGGCGTTGTTTATACTCGGGGTTCTTTGTTACTCCGTCGTAAGTTATTACTGGGCAATACTGCTCTGGAACTTTTTTACGAGTTCTTTGATGACGATGCACTAAGAGTTTTTTTGAATCTTGTAATTCTTTCTCTAAAACTTTGCTCTGCTTCATAGCAATATTTACCTATCATATACTACAGTAGTTTGTGGGTTGACTTTCTTAGGTTTACAATATGCCGTGACTCTATGTTCAGCAGGCACCATATGTTTGTTTCCATAATTACCATACTGTCTAGGTATTCGTGCCGCGTAATATTGACACACATCAATACTTCTAAAGTACATTGGCGATGGCTCTTGCTTATCAGCTATAAGAACAATTAGTATAAAAGCATGTATCATTTAAAGCATTCCTTTTGCTAATGCTACAAAATAAAATATTCCAGCTACTGTGCAAATCATTGCTCCTATTAATAGAAAAAGCGCAACAGTGTTTATAAACGATTGCCTACGTTCAGCAGCATCGTATATTTGCTTCTGTCTGTCTGCGCGGATCTTACGCTGAAGTTGTTTAAGTTCATCCCAGGTTTTATAACCAAATCGAGCGTTAAGCATTGCCTGTAACTCTTTCTCCATTTCTCTAACCTTCTTATCGTGGATTAGTAAATTGAGTGCTTCTTCTTCGACTGAGCCTGAGGCTAGTAGTTTTCTAAATACTGGTTGATTCTTTTGCATCTGCTGGCCTTTACGGAAATCAGATACATTAGTGTACCACTTGCCCATTTGTCCCATACAGTTTTCAAAATCTTGTCCTGCGTGTACGAATTTTTTTACAGTATTAAACGCTGTAGTTGCCGCAGCTACGGCTGTAAATGGATCTATCAATACGCCCTACTTTCTAGCAATATGCCCTTTTGCTAACAGTATTTATTCTTGTATTACAGTTATATTACATCCGCCGATAGCCATACAAGTTCCGCTTACACTGCTGCCGTCACTCATTGCGTGTGGTAGTGTATAAGTTTGGCTAGTGTTGCCACTTTGTGTTAGATCAAAGTTCCAAGGTTGTGTGCCATCAAGCTCTACTGTAGCAGCATGGTCGCCAGCGCCTTCTTGTAGTATATCTACTAGATGATTGTCGCCTTCAATAGAAAGATCAACAAAGTGAGTGCCACTGTCTTTTTGATTAATATTTGCTGTGTTGCTGTCGCCGATTATATTAACAAATGCTGCTTTGTCGCCGGTACCTTGTTGTATTATATCAACATCGTTGGTATCGCCGATTATAGTCGTTTCATTATATGCCATAGCACCACCGCTCATATTCTGTGTAGCTTCGAATTGGTTTTGATTGCCGAGAATAGAAAGAAGTATGTAGCTCGGTCCGCCTGCTTGTGTAATGTTTATATCATTATCATCGCCGAATATTGATGCTTCAACAGTATTGTCCTGTCCTTGAGCAGCTAGTGCAAGTTTTGAATCCATCCTAGATTGCTGTGCTGTTGTTGGTGCGCTTGATCCGTATACTGGTGTGGGGGGAGAGGAAGAAGTATTAGTAGTATACAACCCTTCCTCTACCATTATAGCTGTAACGAATATAACCATATTATTTGCATATGTGTGACTTGAAAGAAATTGTCCATAACCAAATGTCACGTACACTGCACCACCATTTGTACCATAGTCCCATTTGTGCCAATTTGAAATATTATTATTAGTGACCGACATAGCGGCTACTGTTGTACCACCAGTCACACCTGTCATGTATTTGTCTGGACCTGGCAAAGTATTTTCGCTTGCTGTGCTACTTGCATAGTCACCTTTTGCAACTGAATAGTAACAGGCATTACATCCACCACCTAGAGTAAAACTGCCCACACTCATCTTAGTTTCGATCAGTGCTTCTATACTAGTATTTCTGTTGCTTGCGCCGTTGACTCCTGCTATAACTAATTTACCGCCGCCACTTACATAGCTATCATACACTGATTTACAATTACTACCACAATTAGAAGTGCCTGTCATATCAATAACTAAATCTTGGCCTGATACATCTGTTGAACTAACTGTACCACTTGTGCTACTTGATACAGTAAAGCCTAAATTTTCTAATATACTTTTTAAATTATTGTACTGGCTTGTAGTAGCATCAGTGCCACTATTTTTATAATATATGAATACATCATTAGCCATTGCACTTGTAGCAAAGCATAGTACCAACAAGGCACTACTCAGACTGCGTAATATTGATGATAACATCTGTACCTCCATCGTTGATTTGTAATGGCGCAATAATACCATCCTGTGCTATATTTACAAATCCGTATGTCCACCGATCTACATTAACTTGTGCAACGTGCGGCGGACGTTCTGCCCTTAAATATATAACTTCTTCGTTATAACTATATTGTATATATCCTTTAAAGTTGTGTATGTTTGGTAGTACAGGGTCTGAACTTAATTCGTCGTTGGATAACATATTGGTTAAGTCAAGTATATTATCTAGAAACTCTCCACCTAAGTAGTCAATGTCAAGTTCACTATATCTTAATTCGTCGGCTGTTAAGTATTCTGCAATTAATTCTTCAAAGATAAATGCATCGTCTTCTAAAAAACTACTTTCTGCTGCTTGGTCAATATATGCCATGCCACCTGGCAACTCAGGCGGTGGACTAATAATAAGCATATTGTCAATATTTTGTTCTAGTATATCGATAATCTTTGGCTTAGTAGGAGCAGATGTAGCACTAGCAACAACAGTTGCTTGGAACGCTTGATTTAGAACAACCATGCCCACATCAGTACTAACTTCAATTACGCCTGTAAAACATGTTGCAGGTTCATCGGGCTCAGGACAAGTAGGTAGTAGGATAACAAGACTGCGTCCTATTTCATCTACTGTCATAGTAAAGTCTGTTCCACGTACTGCGATAGTTGCTGTAGGTGTTCGTAGTCTAACGTTTTCTCTACTGTTTCTAGCAATAGCACCTGATGCATAACGCACTGTGCCCATTGCTACATTCATTGCTAGTTTACCTGCACCACTGTTTGCATCATATACAAAGTCATCAATCACTAGTTTACTTTGTCGTGTTATTGATACTTTGGTATTGTCATCAAATGTAAGTTCTAGTTTGGCTTTAGAAGTAGTGATAGCATCATTCATATTAATGCCTGTGCCTTCACCGGTTATGATTGTATCAGCATCTCTTGAAATGCTTGCATCTTCTCCAATTTGTTTTGTAACTTTACCTACATTCGCAGACATTGAATTAGGCGCTAATAAAAGCGCCATTAACCCGATTGCGAGTATTTTAGTTTTGTATGATATTAACGGCATTGCTATCACCGTCCATGTTGAGTGTAACATTTGGAGTGTCTGAACCAGATTGCTTTAGGTTAACTATGTTAAAGCCACTTGCAACATTCCCGCCAATTGTGATGTTATTTACTGCACTTGCTGCACCGGCTGCTATTGCTACCTTATTACTGCTACCTGTAATTGCAACTGTACTGTCTGTTGTATCTGCTTGTACACCAGTTGCACAAGTTGCGCTTGCGGCTGATGCCGCATCAGTTGCAAGTGTTCCACATAGTGTTAGCTCGTTACTGTCGCCTGTAATAGTAGCAGTAAGTTTAGTATCTGCTGCACCGTCAATTTCGGCTGCTAATATGTTACTACTACCTGTTGCAGTATAATCTAATGTAGTACCGCTAGTACCTACTGACGATGACACATCGGCTATGTTTGTTGCACCTGTTTGCGTAATATCAACATCTGAGTTGTCACCTGTGATTGTACTGGCTGTGCCTGCACTACCAACAGTGTTGCCGTCACCTGTCTGGGTGATATCAATAGTACTGGTCGAACCAGCCTGATCTATATAAACATCACTGGCCCATGCTGCTGTTGTCCCGAGCAGTGAGACTAGCAATGCTAGACTAATTTTGTTTATTCTGTTTGACATGATTGCCCCCTTCGTATAGATATAACCCTTATTCCTATACTTTAGTATTTAACCCCAAGGTGTAAATAATTTTACACCTACTTAATTATTCTGCTAGTGATTCTATTTCTTCTATAACTTGTTGCTGTTGTTCTTCGGATAGTTCAATACTCTCCGGCACATCAAATTTCCAAAGTTTGCGCTTTTCGCCTGCTTTAATTAATTCTACTACTGCCTGTTCAATTGCTACTCTTACTGCATAGTTTACTGGCTCGTTAATAGTATGTCCTGCTTCTACTTCTACACTAGTTGTACCCATATCAAAGAAACGGAAGAATGTCATACTTGATCCTGTACTAATTATAGTTTTAGTAGTACTTACACTCAATAATACTTCGCCTGTTTGTGTGCTAGTCATACGCATTGTTACTGTAACTACATCCTTGCGGTATTGTGTACTTGGTCCAACACCTAAGTATCTGGCACCTGCGCCACCAGTTAGTACATTAGAATCATACCCTATGATCCCGCCCTCTATTATTACACCAGCAAACATCATAGGCTTTAACTGACGTTCGTCACCTACGCTTTGTCTTGCTTGGCGGATAATCTGACGTTCTTTTGTTAGATTATCTAAGCCCACACGCTCTACTACTTGAAACCATTTACCGCCGCCTACTTCTTGCAGTGCCTTGATTAACCATACTTCTGCACCTTGTGTAACGGCTGTACTAATGTTAGCCATCTTTTCACTAGGTTTACGTTGCCCTGTCTTATCCGTAAATCCGTATACTGCTGCTACCAACTTGCCTGTTGACGGAGCAGATATGTTATGAAATTCTGTGTTTTCATTTTTTAATAGCACAGGCATCTCAGGCTCTGGTATATGAACCAAGCTTGAACATCCACTTAAAAATACTAATGCTAAAGTAGACACTAAAAGTTTCATTAAAATGCAAACTCCCCAACTGGTACATCAAACTCAGCAACAGTATCGCCGTTTGAATCTTTAACTTCTACATAAATTCTGTCATCTTCGCGCTTCCAGCTTACTACGTCACCAAACGGTGTTTCTGAAGTTGCCCATTCACTATCTCTTAACTCCCAATTGGCGCCGTCTGTGCCAGGTGTTGTTGTATTAAGATTAGTAGTTGACTTATACTCCTTACCGTTGTATGTAATAACTGCGCCATATCCGTACTCAGTTAATTCTAGCCAAGCATCTGTTTGATCAAACATGCTATCTGCAATCTGTTTACTTAGTGTAGCGTAAACACGTGATTCTAAATTGTTCTTAAACTTATATGCATTAGTAGACTTATAATCACGCTCTGCTTTTTCAATTGCTGCTTGTTCATCGTCTTTGATCTTTTGCTTACGGTTTGTTTCTAGTTGCTCTAGTGTAAGCACATGGCTACTGTATCCGATGCCACTAAACGCTGGACTTTTAAATCCAAACGTCAACTCATTAGCACCAGCGGTTGTTGCTGTCATAAATAAAACTATAGTAATTAAAAATCTCATAAAAATACTCTCCATCAGTATTTATCTGTAATATAGGAAATCACTTACTCATGTTAAAAATACAACAGGAAACATCAAATGAGAAACAACAACGTATAAATGAGCAAGAATATTTCTTTGATATGTTTGAAGAGATGTGGGGATCACATGGTGAAATACTATCAGATGAGGTCCAATATAGCTTGTGTGCAGAATTAGAAGCATTAGAACGTGAACGTATTACAAATGCACTTAAATTAGCATCTGGTAATCAAACAAAAGCGGCTATATCGTTAGACATAGGCCGCACTGCATTAATTGCTAAGATGAAAAAATATCGCTTGTAGTGGCGCCCTCACGCTCTACTATAGTATTTATCGAAGTAACAATAAATTTAACTTAATCAAAACCAAAGGCCATCTTGCCGCCGACTCTTGAACTATAATAGTTCTTGCCACCGTCTAATAGAATTTTGCCTTCGAAGTTGGGAGGATACACTGCTGTAAATGCACCTAGTACTGCGTCATCGCCACGCTTGCCCATCTTAGTGTAAACTTGGATAACACTTGATTGATTAAGCAATGCAAGAGCGCCTTTGGTAAAATTAGGATTCTTATTAATTTCTTTAGCAACTGTTTTAGCAACACCTGAAAGGATTGCATATCCGGCATTAAATCCTTTTGTACTTTGAACTACATTATAAGGAGCAAGTACGTCTGTTGCTGCTTCTGATATGCCTTCTAAATCTGACTTACCAGTTTGCATATATCCGTTAATTTCTTCTTGTAGTTTTTGCGTAATGCCGGGAATGTTTAGATATTCACCAACTGAACAAGGACCTTCTTTTGCACTTAGTTCATGGAACCTTGTTACAATATCAACAGTGTATGCATTGTTTTCAAGCAACTCTGTGTTGCCTTCTTTTCTAGCTTTTTCAGCGGCATCAAATAAATTTTTAGCACTAGCTTTTGCACCTGAACCGCCTTTTGAACTAATACCAATTTCTTGTCCATTAGGAGCAATTAAGAAACTATCGCATAATGCTGCGTTCATTGCCATTGGCCAATAAACTTTACAGTCACTCCAGCGAGCTCCTTCTGCTAATACTTCGCGAGCTGCTTCTGCTTGTCCGCCAATAACTCCGCCCATCATTGCAACTGGTTGCATAATTTCACCAAAGTAATCACGGATAGCAGGTGCCTGCTCATTCATTCCTGGGAATACAACATTTCCGTTACCTTGTGATAGGTCTTTTAGAGCACCAACAAATATATCTTGTATGCCTTCTGGTGCTTTAGATTCTACTTGTTTAATAATAGATTCAACACCACTAAACTGTTGTTCAGTAGCAATTAGATGTTGTGGATCATATCCAGCTTGTATCTTCTGCGCACCTTTGGTAGCTAGTTGCCAACCTGGCGGAACTTGATTATTTCCCCAGGTGCCTAACATATCGTGTTTAGCAAATTGTAAGTATTTGCCCCAGTAAACATGTCCGCTATCTGCATCATCTAAAATTGCAAGTCCAAATGCAAGCATGTTAGATGCAGGCTTGTTTACCCATTCAATAGTAATTTTATTTTCTGCTTCAATTTGTTTAATTGCGGCATCTCTTGCTGCGGCATCTTCAAAACGTTGTACTTGTGCATCTGGGTATGCTACTACTTCAACGATACTATATTCTCTACCATCACCGTGTACAAATCTATCGCCTGCGTTGCGACCAAATACACCTTTGGCTTCTGCTAGTACTTTTGTTTCTACTAATTTAAAATCATTATAGCGCATCTAAGTGTTCCTATTTCTTTTTAGTATTTATACTATTTTAGGAAACAGCATATCTGTGCAGAACCTATCTACGTCTGCTTCGTCAAGTCCTAACGACTTCATTGTGCGAGGAGTGTGCGGATTCTGTTGCTGATTATGACAGTAATAGTTTTGCGATGCTGCTACTAAGTCACGATCGCCGAATCCAGTAAATTCTCCAATCTCGTCAAAGTAAGCACGTAAGTTATTGAGAGCAAGTTCAATAATTGCTACAGCTTCTTCTTCTGTACTTACATTACCTGCGGCAAGCATTTTATCTGTAAAGATGTTAGTTGCCCACTCTGGTAGCTGTCGTTGTTTTTTAGGAATAAAGTCTGCAACTGCTTCTTTGTATCCTTCAATCATAGGATGATTAGGGTCGCTACTTGCTGAGAAGTCGTGGAATGCGCCTGTCATTTTGTTTTTACCTGCAATAACATCAAAGCCGTAAATAGGACCATCATTGTTAAGCACAGGAAACACGCATACGTGCATCATCCATAACCCTTTAGAGTCACGAGCATCTACAACATCAATGTGAGCCCGCCTAACATTATCATTGCACCAAACGCGATTAATCCACAAATCGTTATTAAAATGGGCAAGACCCGGTTCGTCAAACTCTGTTGCACGTTCTTCAAAAATGTTGATAATTTCATCTTTACACTCTATTAGTCTATTCCAGATAATGCTCAATGTCTAACTCCATAAGCTCTTTAAATAAATTAGCTGCTGAATCAAAAACGTATTTTGCTTCTTCAGCCATGTCATCTGACGTCTGTGATCGAATTGCTTCTTTAATCTCGTTAATGTCGCCTTCAAACTGATACATGCGCCCTTCACCAGGAACTTTACGCCCAATCATTTGTCCGCCGCTCAAATCTCCCATATGTAATGTATAGATATGTGCCATGATAGCATCACGGTCTGTCATTATGTCACGCATGTGTTCAATGTATTCGTGTGTACTAGGAACAATTGGCGGTGGGTTTTCTTTGTCATCCCATAGCTCTAAGAAGTCTTGCTCAATAGCCATCTTACGATGTATTGGAAAAGGAATATCAATCCAAATACCGTTTACTGCTGCCATAGCTTCTAGTAGATCGTATTTCTTATGTTGATTCCATAAATATGCAGCATAAAATTTTGGATTAATTTTGCCACTCATTAGCACTTTTACAAAACTTTGTCGTTCTGCATTTGTGTGTTGTTCTTTTGTTAATTCTTTTAAATTACTCACTATCCATCCTTACTTGTAACGGGAAGCCCTTGTCTCTACTTGAATTTATTGTTTCGACAGTTTTCTGTTCGGCTATTTCGTAACTGTATATACCAACAATTGCACTTCCTTCGTTATGAATTTGAAGTGTTAGCTTTTCGGCAGTTTCTTGGGAATGTCCAAATATTACTGTTAGTACATGAATTACCCATTCCATCGGAGTTTTTTCATCATTTAACATGACGATTTTATATTTTGTAGGTTCAGAAATATTAATTTCAACTTTTTCGTCAATAATGATGTCTGTATCATTACTCATTTGTTTCTCCTATTAATAATAGGGGGAGATATTTCACTCCCCCTAGACTGCTTACTTGCTGTCTGTGTCGATTGTTTCTGTCACATGACCATTCCAGTCTGTGATTTTAATTGTCTTTGGTTGTAGTTCTTCTGGAAGCTCACGCTTTAAGTGTACATTAAGCATACCTAGTTCAAGCCCAGCATTTATTACGTCTACATGGTCGGCAAGTGTAAACTCTCTGCGGAAGTTACGTCCGCCGATACCTTTGTGTAGGTAGTTTACATTTTCATCACCTTTCGGAGATGTACCTTCAATACGCAGAATTTTACCGTCTTTGGTAATATCCAAATTATCCATACCAAAGCCCGCAACCGCAAGAGAGATCATATACTCGTCTTCGTTGATTTGTGCAATGTTGTATGGAGGGTAACCATTTCCGTTTGGACTATTTGCAAACTGTCTGTCCAGTTCATTAAATAGTCTGTCAAAGCCGATAGTAGCTCTGTGTAGTTGTGGTAGGTCTAGAGTTGTTAGTCTTGTCATTTTGTTTCTCCTTTAAAAAAGCAAGATTTAATATAGGACCCTTTCGGCGTCCTATGCACAGCAAAAGATCTTTTTGCTGTACATATTTATTTATCACATTAACTAATCCTTGCGTCCGCGTTCGGATCAGGTTCGTCTTTGTGAACATCTGAAACAGTACACTCAGACGTTAGAATCAATCCTGCAACACTTGCTGCATTTTGTAAAGCTGTTTTAGTAACCTTTGTTGGATCAATAATTCCTAGCTCTAACATGTCGCCGTATACACCGTTTGCTGCGTTGTAGCCATAGTCGTTGTTATGCTCGAGAATATTGTTAACTACTACATCAGGACTATCACCTGCATTTATACAAATCTGTCGAACAGGCGCTTCGATTGCTTTCAATACAATTTTAATTCCTGAGTCCTGTTCAAGATTGTCGCCTTTTAAATCTAACAAATTTTGTTTAGCTCGAATAAGTGCAACGCCTCCTCCAGGTACAATACCGTCTTCTACAGCAGCCTTAGTAGAATAGTATGCATCGTCAATACGATCTTTTTTCTCTTTCATTTCTAATTCAGTTGCAGCACCAACACGAATTACAGCAACGCCGCCGTCTAATTTTGCCAAACGATCATGTAGGCGCTCTCGGTTAAATTCTGAAAGTGCAGGATCTTCTAGTAGAGCTTGAATAGTATCAATTCTAGATCGAATATCATCTGGATTGCCGCCGCCATTTACAATAGTAGTCGAGTCTTTACTAATTTTAACAGTAGATGCTGAGCCAAAGTGTGAAGAATCAACCTTTTCACTTGTTAAACCTTTATGCTCTGTAATAAGTGTTGCTCCAGTTAACACTGCAATATCTTCCATTTGTTCAAGATACTTGTCGCCAAATCCAGGAGCCTTCACTGCACACGCTCTAATATTGCCTTGTACAGCATTAACAACCATAGTTGCTAGTGCTTCTCCATCGACATCTTTTGCAATTAATAATAACGGCCTACCATTACTTGCACAAGATTCTAACACTGGAACAATCTCTCTAACTGTGCCAATGTTTTCATCAATTAATACAATATTAGGATCTTCAAATTCAACAGTGTGCTTTTCTGCATTATTTACAAAATATGGGCTTAGAAATCCTCTATCAAATTTTATACCTTCTACAATTTCAAGTTCATCCTCAAGTCCGCGACCTGACTCAACAGTAATAACACCGTTCTTACCTACACGCTCCATTGCATCTGCAATTAATTTACCAATAGCGTAATCGGAGTTTGCAGAAATAGCACCAATTTGTTCAATCTCTTGCTGTGTAGTACATGGTTTAGAAATGTTATCTAACTCTTTTACAATTTTTGATGTTACGTTATCAATGCCACGCTTTAAATCCATCGGATTCATACCAGCTGATACAAGTTTCATACCTTCTTGTACAATAGCTTGTGCAAGAACTGTTGCTGTTGTTGTACCGTCTCCTGCATCGTCAGCAGTTTTAGAAGCAACATCTTTTACCATTTGGCATCCCATGTTCTGAATATTATTTTCTAACATAATATCTCTGGCAACTGTTACGCCATCTTTAGTAATGTGTGGACCGCCATATGGGCGTTGAATTACTACATTACGCCCTTTAGGACCTAATGTTACCTTTACTGCATTTGCTAAAATGTTAACGCCTTTTAGTAATTCTGAACGAGCGTTTTCGCCAAAATTAACTTCTCTCGGTAGTGCCATATTTTTTCTCCTATAAAATTAAGCAAGATTGTGCTGTAGACCCTTTCGGCATCTTACAGTAATTAGTTAATCAAGAATAGCAACTATTTCATTATTGGTTATAACAATATATTCGTTGTCATCGTAATTAATTTGTTGTCCTGACATATTATTAACTAAGACAATGTCTCCTACATTAACATCTGGTACTACAAAGTCTTCCTTACTATCATGAGCGCCAGGGCCAACTGATAATACTTCAGCTTTAATAATACCTTCATTTTTAACATTAGCAATAATAATGCCGCCTGTTGTTTTTTGTTCAGGTTCTTGTGGTTTGATAATAATTTTATCTAAAATTGGTCTTAGATTCATATCTTAATTTCCTATAGTATTTTTTTCGTAAATAGAATTATGTGTTTGTGTGCAACGAATAAATGTTGTACACTTTGCCAGTTGTTTGAGTTTCAATGCACCTGCATAGGTACATGTACTACGCACACCTCCGAGGATCTCTTGTACCGTTCTAGCTACTTCTCCTCTGTAAGGCACTAACACTGTGCGTCCTTCTGATGAACGATAGTTTTTCAATCCACCAAAATGTTTGTCGTTTGCACTAGTACTACTCATACCGTAGAATTGCACAAACTGTTTTTCTTTGTATACTGATTCGTAGAAGTTATCATCTGTTTTAATAACTTCGTCTGTTTCATAAATCTTAGTGATTACTTCGCCACCACCTTCATCGTGTCCAGCAAGCATGCCGCCCAGCATTACGAAGTCTGCCCCAGCAGCAAATGCTTTAGCTACATCGCCTGGACAAGTGCAGCCACCGTCAGCAATGATGTGACCGCCCAAACCGTGAGCAGCATCTGCGCACTCGATGACTGCGGAAAGTTGGGGATATCCAACTCCAGTTTGGATACGAGTAGTACAAACACTCCCAGGTCCAATGCCAACTTTAACAATATCAGCGCCAGCAAGAATAAGTTCCTCCGTCATTTCGCCTGTTACTACATTACCAGCGATGATTACTAAATGTGGAAATGCTTTACGCACTTTCCTAACGTGTTGTGCAAAGTGATCTGAGTAACCATTTGCAATGTCCATACATACGTATTTTAATTTGTCTTTAACTATTGCATAAACTATTTCAAGTTTGCACCAGTCATCATCACTTGTGCCAATACTCATAGCAACATTAGCTGTACGCTCTGGCATGTCACTGTCGAAGTACTCTATTAGTTCATCTGCACTATATGTCTTTACTAAGCAAGTAAAGATTCTGCCTTCGGCAAGTTTATCTGCCATTGCAAATGTGCCGACACCATCCATATTACTTGCCATAATAGGAATGCCACGATAGTGATGGTCTTCGATGTTATCTGGGAAGTCTGGGTCGTAGTTACGAAACATAAACCTGCGCTCTAATTGCACTTGTTTGCGACTTTTAAGTGTGCTACGTTTTGGACGGATTAATACGTCTTTGTAGTCTAAGCGGAGTTCATTATCAATACGCATTTTTATCTCTTTTAATAAAGTCTTTTAGAATGTATATTATCTTTTGCTTGTTGTTTAAGCCAGCGAGCTCTACCAGCTGCTTTTGCTTTCTTACGCTTCAAACTTGGTTTTACAAAGTGTTCTCTTTCACGTAGTTCTTGAAGAATACCGTCTTCTTGAACTTTCTTTTTAAATTTGCGTAGTGCTTGGTTAACATCATTGTTTCGTACTTCAACGCTTAACCCACGTTTCTCAAACTTATCGTTATTTCTTTGCTGTCGGTGCTTCAAAATTTTCTCCTATTTTGTGTTTTAAAAAGTCTAAGTCAAAGACTCTATTTTTACTAATAACATTATAAAACGAGTCTTGGCCGTTTGTCAACCAATAAGTTTTATCTTTTGACAAAAAGTAAGATGCTAATTCTCTTATTCTAGTGTCACAATTGTCAATATCCAATATAACAGTATCAACTTGATAAAATACATCAAGTAACCATTCTATTTCGTGTTCTTTTTCTGGTTCATACAGATATACATTGATCGATTCGCTTGTATCTATTAACAATGTTTGAAGTTGTTCTTTAACAATTTTACTAGGGTATATTAGTAAAAAACTATATTCTGTAGTGTATATTCTATCTGGAGGTGTAATTAATTTTATACCACTCATTCATCACCTTTATTGATTTTATTCCAAAGTTTATTAGAATTGTTTTGTTCTTCGTTCTGTATATATCCACTTTCAGATAGTGAGCTATCGAATTCTGAACTTTCCCAAGGCAATGTTTCTATCACGCCGTCAATAAATAATTTTTTTTGAAGTTTAAGTGTTTCGTGAGGATGAGTATCTTTCCACGCTTGCTTTGAATTTTTAAACTCGTCTGTAGATTCTAGTTTCTCGTATATTTGCCTGCGTTCTTTTTGTTCAGCAGTTTCGTCAATCGGTATTTCGTCATCATGCAGAGAAGCTTCTTTTCGGAGTTCTTCTATATCACCAAACTCATCGTTAAACTCGTTGTCTATTGTTTCTTGATCGATGTCTTCGTACTTCGGTTCCTCAAGCGTAGGCTCAACTGGATCTTCATCAGTTGGAGGTACAGGATCATCAAGTGTAAATCCAGGATTGTCAACTATTGCTTGTGCTCTTGCTCGTTCAAATTCTTGTCTCTCGAGCCGAAGACGTTCACCGTCGTCATCTTCAGGCTTGCGATTAAACTCGAAGGTATATTGTGCGGCAATTAATAGTAGAACTGCTAGTGGATCAAACACAAAGATAATAATTACAATTACCCAACGTACAGCTTCTTCAAGCATGTTGTTGTCTGCGTTCTCACCATAAACAAATTCAGCAATGTACTTGATAGGTCCTACTTCTGCTTCTAGTTTGCGGTACTCTGCTTCTAGTACAATGCGTTCTTCTGTAAGTGTTTCTATCTCGGAAGATGCGGTTCGAACACGTTCGTTCTGTTCGTCTATACTCTTTTGGACTTCAACTTGTGTATCTTCATCACCAATTTGTAATTGTAGTCGTTGAATAAGTTCTTGTGACTGTGCAACTTGTGCTTCAGCACTTTCACGTAGTCTTTGTATTTCATTACGTGCTGTAGCGATACTAGGTGATTCAGTTTGACGCACTTCGTCAATCTTGCCTAGCATTGTAAGCTCACGTTCTTTGAGCGCAGGAATTTGTACTGTACGTATATCCTTAACTACGTCTGCTAGTCTTACACGCTCGTTGTCTACTGTGTCTGTAGCGTTTTTGCGTACTGTTGCTACTTCGCCTTGTATCTGTGTTATACGTTCACGTTGTGCCGCAACCCAAGCTACTAATGCTCTACGTGTGTTTCCGCCAAATGCTCCGTCACTAGTAACACCTATGATGGCTTGTCCCGCACGTATTTGATCACGCTCGCTACTTTGTAGTTGATTAGTAACACGAATGATTTCTTTTTCAATTGCATCTATTTGTGCTAGTAAAGGTTCAACTCCACTTGAGTCTGCATTTAGTCCTGCAATCTTAGTTTCGTATTCTTTAGCACTAGTTTCTAAACGTAGGATCTCTGCTGTAATACTTGTAAGCTGATCTTCGTATGGCTTTGTACGTGTAGAATCATTTGCTCTAGCGTCTGTAATAATTGTGTTCTGTTGTGTAATAGCAGGCTGAATACGATCAAATGCTTTATCAATACGCACTTGTTCTTTGTCAATTTGTGCTTGTATATTTGCGTCAGCACCAGTTTCACTAGATTCTAATTGACGTATTCTATTTTCGGCTCTACCTACAATGCCTAGTTGTCTATCAATTTCACTTTGTATTGTTTCGACTCTAGCGACACTTTCTTCACTTGCACTTGTTTGTTCAATGTGTGCTTTTGATAGGAAGCCAAAGATGCCCATGCTTGTAATAAACATGAGTACAACAACGGCAATGCTGAGATAACTTTTAAGCCACCAAGTTGCTTGCTTCCAATACTTATGTAACCACACCGCGGTTACAAGTTTTGCTATTTCTAATGTGCCGCCCATAATCATAATGGGTACGGCTGCTGCCGCAAAGATTGCAACCAATCCTGCGACAGAGTAATATATTGCAACAGCACTGATACACAATGCTGTTATTAATGTGAGAATACCTAACTTCATATACTATTTAACCCCATTTGATTGAAGAATTAAGTGCTAACACTATTCCCAACGGTAGAAAATGTGTACTCCAATGCGTCCTACAAGTTGTAAGTCACGTGCCCATTCAGGTGATACGTATCTTGCATGATAGTGTGTTGATCCTTCTGACAGGCCTCGGCCGTCATTGTAAACAATCATCATATATGCAATTTGTTGTGCATCTATCCAAGCGTCCATATCAGATGGCCAGTCGCTCTTGCCATCACAGTACCAACTGAACTGACACCTGTTACGCTTCATTGAACCGTTAGCATGTTTCAAACCTTGTTGTACTACATTACATATAGTATTAGGATAACGTTTGTCATTTACACGATTGAGAACAACATCAGCAACTGCAATTCGATCTGCTCGATTGCTACCACGTGCTTCATAATAGATGTTCTGTGCCAGGCACCACATCTCAGGGTTGTCTTCTGCTGTAAACAATCCTTTTGCATTTGCTGCCGACGCGAATACCAGCATTGCTGCTGCCATAATATAAAGTTTCATTTCTGCCTCTTAGTTTCTGCGCATTTGTGCAATTTCTTTGGCTTCTTCTTTGTTATCTGCAAAGATAGGAACCATATTGCTTTTGTGCATCGTTGCGATGCCTAACAATTGCCGTTCGCCTGAATAGGTATTTGTTTCACGCTTAAATCCATTGCCAACTCCTGTACCTGCACTTGGATGCTGTTCTGTTTCTCTACGATAAGATCTAGCTTGTGTAAGAGATTTAGGTGCTGCTTTAGTCTTAGGCTTAAACTGCCCACGCACATATAAGTCGTATTCTTCAAGTGTCATCATCTGTGAGTGACAATGCATGCGTTTCATACTTTTATTGTATTCACGATGTTCTTGTTCAAATTTAACTTGTTGTGCCTTAGTACGCTGCTTCTGCTTGCGCTTCTTATAGTTAGTTGTTGTTAGGTACGGACCTACCAATTGCATACCGCTCATAAAAAACTCCTGCTTTTTGTTACTGTCTATACAGTATAGCAGGAGTTTAATTAGGTGTCAACCTTTTTTGTAAGTTCAGCAAGTCTATCTGCTATTTCATATATGGCTTGAGCTACTCGCAAATTTTGTGTAGTTTCTTCTTTTCTTGCCATATCATGTAATAGTACAACCATTTCGCTGTCTGACATTAGCCTTTGTCTTCCATTAGTTTTACTGCGGCGTCATAGTCTTCTTTAGATACCACACCTTCACGCAATAGTTTCTCTCTATTGGCCATGTGTTTCATAGCAATTTCTTCTTTGCTACCGCCAAAGTATGCAACACAATGTCCTTCGGCTATCATAATATCAGTTACTAAGTCGCCATTTGGTGCTCGGAAGTCTCCTAAGATACGTCCGAACTTGCCTTTCATATCTTCGCCATGCTTGTTTTCAGTAGTAATAAGTTTACCACCAGCCTCAAGTAATTCTTTTAGTCTGTTCTTTGCGGCTAGTCCAAAAACTTTTTCTACCTTGTCACTGGTGCGTGACTCAGGCGTATCAATTCCCATAATTCTTACACGCTCGTCTTTTAACCATACGTTAAATCCTAAGTCGATGTCTACGTCTACTGTATCGCCATCAACGCATTTAAGTAGTACTACATCATATTCATTTTGTGTTTGCATTTTCGTGCCCTCTCTAAATAATGTGCCCATATTATTTAGTCATAAAAAAAGAGCCCGAAGGCTCTTAATTTAGGTTATGTGTTTTAACTTAGAAGTTAAAAGATATACCTGCTGTTGGTTTCCAGTCTTTTGCGTCTGTGTCATAATCAACACCTGCACTTAGTTCTGCACCTGCATAGTTTAATACATACTCACCACCTACGTGCTGTAGTCTGTTATCATCTGTACCGTTAACGTATGCTGTTAAGCCATCAACTGCTACTGAACCTTCAAATGCCCAATCTTCTGCATCTGTGTCATATGTTAATGCACCGCCTGCTGTTGCTAAACCTAAGTCTAGTCCAGTAACTTCTGCACCTAGTACAGTGTTTTCGCTTGTACGGTTGTAGTCAGCACTTGCTGTTACGTCTACAATACCTGCGTCTACTGTGTATGCACCTTGTAGGTTACTTACTTCAGTTACGTCTGTTGTCCAGTCAGTTAAGCCTACAACTACACTTGCACTACCAAACGTCAATGCTACTGATTCTGTCATTGCTGGTTTTGCTAGTGTTCCGTCAGCTGATGCATTTGCACTTGTTTCTGGTAATAGACCATTGTCATCACCAAGAGCTACGCCTACGCCTGCTACTGTTGTTCCTACTGTCCATGTGTCTAAAGTCAAAGACGAACCGTCTGCACCTTTAAAGTCTAGGTCTACAGTTGCAAGTGAACCTGCATCAACATCTAGTTCGATGCCCATTGTTCCTGCTGTCTTGCCTGCTGCTGTTTCAGCAAAGTCTAAGTTTACTGCACCCGATAGTACAGGACCCATTACTGGAGTCTGTGTTTTTGTTACTGTGTCTTCTGCTAGTGCAGATGTTGCAGCCATTGCGGCTACAATTGCTAGTACGATTGTACGCATTATAGAAAGTCCTTCTTTTTGATTCTTTTAGTACTCTGTGAACATTGCATTCACTATAGTAATTACCTAGATAATACTGATTTTTACCTAGTCGTGAGCGGATTTAGCGTGGTTTTGTATATTTTAAAAAAAGAGTGTTACATTGCTGCAACACTCTTTAGTGCTATGTTTGTTAACAAGGTCTAACTACCCCGTAGCTGCCCTTAGGCTGCTAATGCTATATTTGCGTTTGCAATTATAAAGTTCGTTCGCGGTAACGGCGCTTACATCCCGATAACTCCACTAACTCTATTAACTACCTGTCGATCCTATTTCGACCCCATCAAAGATACACTGCCAACCTCAAATAGGAGATTTCGTTGGCCATGCCCAGAACAATGTTCCTTTTTAAACAGTGTATCTATGGTGGAGTCGCCGGGTACCGCCCCCGGGTCCAGTATAGCGTTTGAATTGCTTCAACGTTACATATATATTTATACACTAGTTTCTAGTGTTTGTCAAGTCTTTTTTCGGAATGTTGCTAATCCAAAACGACTTTCGGGCTGGCGCAAGCCTGCTCTAACAACCAGCTCACCTTCTGCGTTATACTTGTACAAGTATTCACGCTGATTTTTATTGTGCCAATCCACACCAGTCAGTCGTACTAGAAGTTCTCTAGGATACTCGTAGTGAGCAAACTGATCTGAAATATACTTTTTATCTTTAAGATAGTACCAAGTGGTCCTACGCTTAAAATACTCACGAGTAAACGCCTTAAAACTTACATCATACTCTTTGGTAATATGCTTGGGCAACTTGAGAAAGTCGCTCTCGCGCATTAGCTGTCGATTAGGTAAATGTATCAAGTTCTTTTTGCGCTTTAGTAGATACTTTTTTATCTGGATCTACAATTTTGCGAAGCCAGCTATCGGCAATATATGCTTTAGGTGATGGACCTAATTGTATGTTTAGATCATCTGCTTCAATCCACCAGTAATGATCATGAACTGCGCAGAAGCACTGCATACCAAATGCCGTGAACTCTTCACCTTGTTCAAATTTTCCAATGTATTCTGATACATTAACAATTCTACCTACATTACTAGGATTAACACTAAACACAATAACTGCTTTATCGCCTTCCCCTACATTCATAGTCCTATTAGTCCCCAGCCGTGATTAGCAATAGCATTTGTTATAATAGCAAGACAGGTAGCAATGTGCAGTAGCACCCAGGCGGTACGTACTATTGCTACTTTGTCTGCTTTGTCGTCTTCATTATACGCTTTTTCGCCGATGGCTTTACACCAGTATTCCCACATTAGACTATACCGTCAAAGTTTATACTAACTCCGCAGCCGCAACTGCTCTGAGCGTTTGGATTTCTAATTTCAAAAGTTGATCCGATGATAGACTTAACATAATCTATTTCTGATCCTGCTAGAAATACTAAACTATGTGCGCTTATTGCAAATGTACCCGTGTCGCACTCAATTGTAAAATCGTCTGCTTGTAGTTCATCTACTTGAGAAGTGCCCCATTCATATTCAAAACCTGCACACCCGCCGCCTTTGATGTTAAGAGTAATAGCATGACACTCATTTTCTTTACAAAGTGTACTAACTTGTTGATTTGCAGCAGGTGTTAACGTAATCATTTTTTTGTTTTTCCTATTTGGTTACTATCTCATAAAGTTCTTTCCAGTTAGTTACATGTTTTGCACTTCCTGTATAGTCTTTATTATGTTCATGAGCAATTAGAATACCATCTAGTCCCATGTTAATACCACAGTCTACATTCTCTGGCTTGTCTTCAACCCAATAACATCCTGTGTCACGATATTGCTCAAGTACTTCATCTTTATCAGCACCAGTGTCTAGATAAACATACTTTTCAAACACACTGTCTCCAAACATCTCACGCAAGTTCTTAGTACGCAAGTGCTGTGAATAGTCATCGTTGCTCAAACTAGTAATAGCATGAAACACGTAACCATGTTCTGCATGTAGCTTCTTAACATAATGGATAGCATCACGTAGTGGAGGAAGTTTACGAATCCACGCACTTTCGTTAAACATGCGCACTAGTCGGTTAGCTTCGTCCTTTTCCATATCATACATTGCTGCAATCGAATATTGACGAGTTTCATTTTTTACATAACCATGACGCTTCATCCATTGATCGAACGCATATTCCCAATCGAACAATACGCCATCACAATCAGTTAAAATACATTTATCTTTCATATCTTTGCCTTTTCTATTTGCCTTGTTATGTATGTATACTAACATCAGTTTTGAAGTTTGTCAAGTCTAAACTACTGAAATTCCAGATGTCTGCGAAGTGTATTGCTTACTAATTTCACCTTCAGTTTTTGCAACACAACTTACTGAAGTTGCTTGTAAAACAAATTTGGCCTCAGGTGATACACTAAACATAAACGGAGCAAGTCCTAGTCCTTGTTGTTGCATAATTAATACCATTGGCTTTTTTAGTGTAAAAGATTTATCATCTTCTTTTTCTAAGCGAGCAACAATTTCTTCGCCTGAACTTAATTTTAGAGACACGTTGTCTCCTACTTTGTATGGTGCTTCAATTAACATTATAGTGTTAGTCCTGTTCCGTTGTAACCTGTTTCTTCTAGGTACGTACCTAGTTTGTCGTATCCGCCAATGCTTGTACCGTTTATTTTTATCTGTGGAAAGGTACGTGCTCCAGGGAACATCTCTAGTACTTCTTCACGAGTAAAGTCTGTACCAAGTTGCTTGTATGTGTATTTTAATTGTCTTTGCTCACAAAGTGCCTTTGCTCTATCACAGAAGGGACACTGTGTCTTGCCATAAATTTCAATCATAAACTAAATCCTTTAAATGTGTCTTCGCCTACATCCTGCTTGGTACCGCCGCTTACATAACTTGTAATTTCAGTTTCTTGCGGAGCAACTTGTACATCTGCACCTGAAATCCATTTCTGTGTCCACGGTAAAGGATTAGCTTGTGAAGTAGTGTATGGGCTTTTTAGATTTACGTTAGTCATTCGACGTGTGCAAATCCATTCAATGTATCCACTCAACAACTCTGTGTTAAGTCCAATCATTGATCCATCTTTGAACAAATACTCTGCCCAAGCCTTCTCCTGATCAACTGCATCAACAAACATTTGAACGCATGCTTCTTCTGTTTCAGCTGCAATCTTTACATAGTCTGGATCGTCTTTCTTAAGAATCTTTAGCAACATTTGTGTACTTGCTAGGTGCAAGTTTTCATCACGGGCAATAAGTTTAATAATCTTAGCATTGCCTTCCATTTGCTTCATCTCTGCAAACGCCCAACTACATGCAAAGCTTACATAGAAACGCACACCTTCTAGAATGTTTACACTCATTAGTGTAAGCCACAACAATTTCTTTAGCTCATAAAGATTAACTGTAATCTTCTTGCCGTTAACTGTATGTGTTCCTTCGCCTAGCAACTTGTACCAGCGTGTAGTTTCAATTAAGTCATCGTAGTACTTTGAGATGTCTCCAGCACAGTCTGCAATCTCTGCAATGTCCATCATCTCGTCAAAGATTTTACTAGGGTTGCTGTACACGTTACGAATAATATGTGTGTACGAACGTGAGTGGATTGTTTCGGAGAACGTCCATGTTTGGATCCAGTTCTCAATCTCTGGCAGTGAAACAATAGGAGCAAATGCTTCTACTGGCGCACGACCTTGTACACTATCTAGTAGAATCTGACGCTTCAAGTTACTTGTAAAGATGTGACGCTCGTGTTCGCTAAGAGATTTAAAATCTTTGCTGTCTTTGGTTACATCAACTTCTTCAGGACGCCAAAAGAATCCTAGTTGCTTGTCTGTAAGTCCGTCAAAACTTTTGTACTTTAGCGTGTCATAACGCTGGATTGTAGGACCGCCCGTTGGATCCAAAAATGCTAATACTTTTGTGTGGTCTGCTTTATTTTCAGTGTTAAAAACGCTCATCTATTCTGTTACCCTTGTGTGTATATCTATAGTACTACTATAACACGCCCCTGATGGGCGTGTCAAGTATTAAATTGTGCAACCTTCGCAATCTTCCTCGTCTACTTCAACGACTTCAAGTTCGCCCATCATCTTGTTAACATCAACTTCGCCTTGTCCGTCATTGGTGTTGAAGTAATATAACTGCTTGCCGCCTAGCTTGTAGAACATCAAAAGATGCTGTAACATTGTGCTCATTGGAATCTTTTCATCTTCAAAGAAGATTGGATTGTAGCTAGTATTTACACTAACGCCTTGATCAATATATTTCTGTAGCACAGCCATAATCTTAATATAACCTTCTGGTGACTTCTGATCCCACAGCAAGTCATACTTGTTTTTTAAACGCTTATACTCAGGTACAACTTGCTTTAGTACACCGTGCTTGCTCTGCTTGATACTAATTAAACTACGTGGTGGTTCAATACCGTTTGTAGCGTTAGCAATCTGTGCGCTTGTTTCTGCAGGCATTAGAGCCATTAGCGTACTGTTACGAATGCCTGTATCTTTTAGCTGTGCTCTAAGTGTATCCCAATCCATGCGCTCAACATGCGGAACCAATTCATCTAAGTCTTTCTTGTATGTTTGGTTAGGTGTAATACCGTGTCCGTACTTTGTTTCCATGTTGCCACTTGGTGCGCCGAACTCTGTTGCAAGGTCAGCACTTGCTTTAATCAAGTAGTAACTCCAAGCTTCTGCCCATTCGTCTACAAGTGCAAGTCCATCTGCATCAATATTCTGATAGTTTAAGTCATGCTTGGCTAACCAATATGCAAAGTTAATAATGCCAACGCCTAAAGGACGGCGCTTCTCTGTAGATAACTGTGCTGCTAGGATTGGATAGTTCTGGTAGCTTAGTAGTGCATCAAGTCCACGTACTGCTAAACGACATACACGTTCAAAGTCTGCTGGAGTACGAATGTTGCCCCAGTTGATTGCACTAAGAGTACATAGGCTAATCTCGCCTTCTGGATCGTTTAGATCTTTAAGCGGCTTGGTTGGTAAATCAATCTCTGCACACAAGTTGCTCTGTTTAATAGGCGCAACATCAGGAAGGAATGCACCGTGATCGTTAGCATTGTCTACATTCTGCAAGTAAATACGTCCTGTGTTCTTACGCTCTTCCATAAAGCTACTAAACAATTCACTTGCTGCAATAGTCTTCTTGCGTAGTCGTGTGTTGCGCTCTGCTGTTTCGTATAGTTCACGGAACTTGTCTTGGTCTGCAAAGAACGCATCATACAATCCAGGCACATCTGCAGGCGAGAACAAAGTTATATCGCCGCCTGTTACTAGTCTTTCATACATCAGCTTGTTGAACTGTACACCGTAGTCCATGTGTCGTACACGGTTCTCTTCGGTGCCTTTGTTGTTCTTTAGCACTAGCATGTCTTCTACTTCAAGGTGCCATACAGGGTAATATATAGTTGCTGCGCCGCCACGTACACCGCCTTGGCTACATGACTTTACCGCACTTTGGAAGTGCTTGTAGAAAGGAATGATTCCTGTGTGATAAGCGTCACCTTTACGTATGGGGGAGCCGATAGCACGGATACTTCCTCCACCAATCCCAATGCCTGCCTTTTGTGAAACATACTTAACAACTGCGGCTGCTGTAGCATTGATGCTGTCTAAGCTATCGTCTGTTTCAATAAGCACACAACTTGAGAACTGACGCTGTGGTGTACGCACTCCTGCCATAACAGGTGTAGGCAAACTAATGTCGTGTAAGCTAATAGCATCGTAATAATCTTTTACCCATTTCAAACGGGAACTAGCTGGATAGTCTTGGAATAAACTTGCTGCAATAAGAATATAGCACATCTGCGGTGTTTCAAATATTTCGCCGCTTACTCTATTCTGACATAGATACTTGCCACGTAGCTGCTCCATAGCAACATACGTTAAGTTTTCATCACGCTCGTGTTTGATAAATGCATTAATACTATCCCACTCTTCGTCACTATACTTTGTAACAAGTTCTGAATCGTAAAACCCACTTTCGGTATTGCGGTCAACTAGTTTTTTTACATGCCAAGGTTCAAAGCCGCCGAAAACTTCTTTGCGCAACGCATAGTTAACTAATCTGCCACCAACATATTGATAGTTAGGAGTTTCTGCGCTGATAAGATCAGCGGCAGCTTTGATTAGTGTTTCTTGGATCTCTTTACTAGTTACACCGTTATAAAACTGTATCTGACTTTTAAGTTCAACTTCACTTGGGCTTACTCCAGTAATATCTTCACATGCATAAAAAACAACCTTATGTAGTTTTTCAATATCTAGTGGCTCTTTCTGCCCGTCTCGCTTAGTGACTTGAATCATTCTTACGTCCTTTTTGTTTAATAGTTGAATATTTATATGCAGTTAGTCATGTCGTAGACTAGATGCGGTTTATACTTTTTAGCAAATTTTTCATACGTTAGTATTATTTTTTCGCTGCCTAGTGCCCAATTCTTATCTAAAACAAGATGGTACAGATAACCTTTTTCATCATCTGTACTGATATGTATCTCAAATTCTGAACCTGTAAAACGTTCTGTTAACTGTAAAGAAAAGCAGTAACCTAGTACACGAGTAAAGGAGCAATATTGGTTTTCTTGTAATAGTTCCCACGGAGAAGGCCAACATGCCTGGTCCCATGGATCAGTATTTAGTGATGAATTAGGAGATGTACTGTAAAAACTAACAGTATCCTCTAAAGGTGTCTGAGATTGTTCAAGATGATTTCTAAACTCTGACCAGAGTATAAGTTGTTCTTCATAATTTTTATCAAACATTAAATCACTATTTGTTTTGTTTTGACTCTAAACTTCATTCTTGTAGCCGATGTCGATGACAAATCTGATACATTGCTTTTTACCACAATAGTTTCGTTGTCTCCGTCTCCGTCTATATCATCTATTATAGCATCAAAACTAACACTGTCAACATATATTTCGTCTCCTGCGTAATCGTAGTCGTCGGAAACAGTAATGTTAGAACCGCTAGCATCTGTAGATATTTTTAATGTTCCTGATCTTACGGCAGTATAGCCACTTGACCCTTGGGCAATATAATCTATTACAAAACTTTGATTTGCAAGGTTAGGCAATCTAAAGATTGTTTGAGACTGTCCGTCTCTTATAGTAATTGCATGTTCAAATCCCCACTCAAAATTACACGGTCCGGTAACTTCCGGAATGTATGGCACTTGAGTAATAATAGATGACAATATACTGTAACCAATAGTGCCGCTAGTTAGGTGAGGAATATTTACTGAAAATTGCGTAGAGCTATCTACACTTACAACTGTTACAGTAGATGCACCTAGTTCGCCTGTTCCTGTGTCAACTACTACCAGTTGTCCAGGAACAATACTGCTAGTGTCAGCTGTAACAAGCCTAACTTCGCCTGCATTAATTGTAGCAGTGCCTGTAATGATAGTACCCTGTGTATAGGACAATACTTTAGTTCTAGTAAAGAAGTCGCTGACACTTTCATTGCCAAGTTTAGCAAAGGTAATTACGGGATAAACTGGTTGTGCGTCTGATCCTCCGTCGTTACCACATGTAATAAATCTGTTGTTTCTACTTACGTTGTATGTTCCTTCAGTAATTAATAATGCTTCTCTGTTACAGTTCTCAAAAACACACTCTGCAAAAATGTTATTGTGTGGACCAGTAGCAGTACCGTTTGCTTCATTTCCGTCAATAAGCATATCTTTACCAAATGCTACACCGTATGCAAGATTACTAAAGTTAGATGTTGTAATTGTATTGTCGTTGATATCCCAGTTTGAAACAACGCCATACGCAAAACCGTCTACATGACAATTAGAAAATTCATTTCGAACTGTTTCGACACCGCCATTTTTGCTGTTTAAACTTAGTCCGATATCAAAAGTGTCACTGCTATCTACTGGTACTCCGTCAGTGCTTGTCCAAATTCCTGCAATTGTAAGATTTTCAAAGTAGCTATCACGACAGCTTTGAAGTACAAGGCCTGACGATACACTTGTTGTTTGTAATGTCATGCCTTCTAAACGTATATTTCTTGCTTGCGTATTATACTCTCCATTAAGGACATAGCTTCCAGGTGTACTTTCGTCACTAACTGTAGTAAACACACTCTTCTCGGCTGTCTCTTGCACGATAATAGTTTTACCTGCTCCGTCGCCTATTATTGTTGCATGAGGAGGAATATATATTGTATCTGTAATTCTATATGTGCCTGCGTTAATTCTTAGTAATACTCTGTCACCTACATTTGATTCGCTGCCATTATTAAGATATAATTGATCTACAGCACGTTGTAATAATGCCGTTGCGTCTTGTGTATTTTTGCCTGTTGCTCCAAAAGAACGAATACTTATATTGTCGTCAAGTCTTTGTTGCAGTGTTCTTACAACTGGGTTAGATGAATCAGTACCTGTTTGAACTGATCCTGTACCTTCTTTGTAAATATAATCTTTTGCAATTTCAAATAAATCATCACGATCAGTTAAAATCTTTGTATTGCCAACTTGCGGTGCACCTTCTGCTACTGAGCCGTTCCCAATGTAAAGTTCTTGTGAATCTATGGCCCAGCCAAGCTCACCCGAAGCCAATTGAGGTAGACCAGATGCAGTATTTTTTCTGCCTCGTCTTAGTTGTATGCGACTGATTTGTACGACTGCCACTGCGGAATCTCCTAAGTTTTATTACATGTATTTATGCGAACTTTTCGTAATACATATACACTCTATTATACCATTCGTTGCGCCAGTCATCATACTCGTGCGGCCATACATCAAACTGCTGATATGTTTCGCCACCAAGTTCCATTCCGTCATCTCCGCGGCTACACATAAAGATATGTCCTTCACGAATGTTAGTGCCGTAGATTTCGTTGTGTGCTTCTGCGTATGCTACTAGCTGTAAGAAGTAGTTCTGTACATACTCTAGCTTCTTAGGCTTGTTAGTTTGCTTAAAATCCATTATGCAGGGCTGTCCTTTGTACTGTCCTACTAGGTCAGTTGTGCCTGCATACATCTGCGGAACATAAAGAGCAACTTCACTACCCCATATCTCATCTACATCGCCCATTGCGTGTTCTAAGACTTGCTGTGCCATTGCGTGTGCTTTTTTAGCAAATGGATTGCTACCCGGAGTAGGCATTACACCTGTCTCAACATAGTCTTCCAAATACTTGTGCATACGTGTGCCAACACCTGCGGCTTCTGTAGTAATTTCTCGTGCTTTGGTTTCGCCTACACGTTTGCGCCAAGCAATCAATCCTGACTTATCACTTGTAGCATCAAGGATAGTTGTAACACTTGCCACAGCACCTCCATCGGGTGTCATGTACTTGCGTTTGCCGTCAATCTGCTTTCGTGAAATTGGTGTGTAGTCGTACTTCTTTTGAATTAGCGTCAATCTTTAGACTCCTCTGGCAGATTATACTCAGCTTCCCATCCAGCTTGCCCGAATGGATCATTGTTCATGTAATAAGGACTTACATTTGAAAACGGATCATCAATGCCTTCTACTGCATTTACTTCGGGAATTAAACTTGTCATCATTTGCTCAATGCCATGTTTGAGTGTCATAGTACTGCCAGCACACCCTGAGCATGCACCGCTTAACTGCACAGTTACAACGCTGTTTTCAAAGCTGACAAAGTTTACTTCGCCGCCGTGTTGTGCTACTGCTGGGGTTACATACTGTTCCATTACTTCTGTAATGTTTTTAACTACATCTTCTTGCGATCGTTCAGTCATAAAAAAAGCTCCTATTAATGTATATAATAACATTAAATAGGAGCCTTGTCAACTGTTATATTATAGTTTTGCGCCTACATCAGTTGCACGTTTTGCCATTGTACTAACATCGTCGGTACCTTTGTCGCCAACTTCTGTGCTATCATTGTCGTTATTAGGTGCTTGTTTCTTAGTGTTTGGCTCAATGCCGTCTTTATCAAAGTTTTTAATTAATGGTTTAACGGATGGATCAGTATCATATGCCGCCTTAAACGTATCATATGTAAATTGTTCTGCTCCTACGTTTTGCATAATTTTATTTAAATCTATATTTTTTACACCAGGTTTTGGTGTAGTAGGAGTGTCAAAATGTAAAAAGACAGCGTCCCCTTTTGAGTCGGCGCTGCCTATTACTGTTCTTAAAACTTGGACAAGTTTTACGCTATCAACGCTTTCTATTACTTTTTTTTTGAAAGTATAGACGCTACTTTGCGGCTTTTTTCAGCAATAACTTGTTTGTTATATTTTTTTGATTCACGCTTTGCACGGCCTGCTTCATCGCTGCCTCCAGCTGCTGCATCAGCGGCGCCAAATTCGTCTACTGAATCTAAATCAGTTGCGCCTGCTTCCATGTCCATGTCCATTGACGGTTCCATGTCCATGTCTGGCATTGGTTCGTCTGCTCCCATCATTGGAGCGTCACCTTCGCCTGTTAACATTTGTACACCTTGTGTTAGTGCGCCTCGTGTTGTTTCCATTGCTGCATACATTGCTTCCAGTGCTGGCTTAACTGTTGCAGTAAATTGCTCTGACACTTGTGAACCATGTTCATCGCGGATAGCATCAGCTAGTTCTAGCATGGATTCAGTTTGCATTTCTGCTGTGTCTTCCATCCAACCTGTAACTTTATCAACCATGTCTTTAGAAGCCATAACAAGTTCTGCTTTATCTTCTTCGCCTTCACGAATAACAGTTTCACCAACTGGCTTTTTCTTTTTATCTTTGATAGCTTTTTTCATTGGCTCTTCTTTGTCGCCATCTTTGTCAACGTCAAGGAAGTCTGGCTTAGCAGCTTCATCAGTCTTTGCTTTTCCTGTGCCGCCACAGTCTGGGCAACTCTTAGGACAAGTATCATCACAATCATCTGTTGATTCACCAATAAGTTCGCGCTCAGTAATCTCAGCATTTAAAACATCAAGGAAGAGTTTTGATTTTTGATATGCTTCGCCCTGTACGTTATTGAAACTTTCATTTGTTTCAACTTGACTTAACTTGGTTCTCATTTTATTACGACTATCTTGTAATTGCTCAAGTGTGAATCTTTCTAGTGCAATACGCTGCCCGAATTTTTTAGCAAGACTCTCGTTTAAGCTTGCTGCTGTTACTGGTTTTGAAATTTCATTAATGTTCATTACAACTCTTCCTGATGTATTTGTGTTTTATGCTATTATTTAGCTATTTCTATAAATGTATTTATCTAACTCGCGTTTTGCATTGTCAACATTTTGTCTTGCTATGTCGTATCTAACAGATATAACGTCTTGTTTCATGCAATCGGTTGTTTTTTTAAGCGTATGATTATAAAATACACAATCATTATACCACTTCTGTATATTTTTGTCAAGATCTAAAATTGAGTCTGTTTTAAACGCACCTCTAGATAAAGTCTTTGCTAATGCAAGTGCCGCTGTCTTTGAAAACGTTTCAGCAACCATAGCATTTTCTTCGCAGTCAAATAATTTATGTAAGCCTTTGCTTGATCTTACTACAAATTTTCCAATGCGAATACTGTTTCCTTTTTTATACGGAAACAATACAGGATCGATGTTAGCATTTAGAATTTCTTCTAACTCTCTAAGAATTTTTTCTTTATTGATCATTTTTTACAACCAGTACTTGTCCATTACTAATAACTTTACTTACCAAACTCTTACGTATCAAATTAGTAATTATGAATTGTTCTCTTTCATTGAAACTGCTGAAAGCTGTATGCTTGTCTATTGTTTCATAGATAACACGTTCTTCGTTTGTAATATAAATTTCAAACGATTTTATTAGCTCGTTAATCTTCATCTGCTATAGCAACTGTTTCACCGGCTCTAGGCGCGGTCGACTTATTCCTGTTCATAGAACTGTTGTTGTTGTTTTTATTAATTTTTAGTTTGCCTTGTTCGTCTCGCGAAACTGCATTAGGATTTTTTCGAGTATCAATTGTAGTAGCTGTACCGTCGCCATTATCAATCTCAATTTCGTTACCTGAGTTGCGTTTTACTTTTGCAGTGGTTACTTCATTAACTTTCATAATTATCCTCTTTTGTTCAGTTGCTGGATTCTTTTACTAGCTGGATTAATACGCTTAGTTCTCTTAGCTTTTCTTGCAAGGCGCGGACCTAATCTAGCTTTAGTTACTTTTAGTGTTTTGCTTTTCTTTAGATTAGGAGCAGCAAAGCATTGTTGCATCTTAGCAACTACTCTGCCTTTTCGTTTACCAGAGGTACAACGATACTTGCGCACAACCTTCTTTCCAGAACGTGCCCAAACTTGTTTTTCTTCTATTTTATCGGTTTTAAAAAATTCTCGTAATAACATATAGTTATTTATCGAGAAAAGTTACATTTGTAATACAATTACGATTACTGTAGAAAGTAATCCTGCGATTACTGTTCCTGCGGTACCAATTAGTACTTTGGTCATCGATTTTTGACCTTCTACAATATCGCTGTGGATATTGTCAATTTTTTCTTCAACATTAGTAAGACGCTGATCTAGTTGTTCGTAACGAAGAGCGCACAAATCTACGTGTGCTTCTAGATTTTCTTTTTCTAAGTTTGATGTTGGCGTAGTAGCCATATAATTTCTCCGTAAGTAAACTCGTTCGTTAGCCTTTTGGTGTGGTTTATATGCCTATTATTAATTGCCTTCAGTGTATTTATCTAACTCTTTCAAAAAATATATTCCTACGGCCATGATTCGAAAGAGTGATAAACAACCCTTTGTCAAGCTTTGCTGTTTCGTCTAAGTTAGTTATAATAGGTACTAAATCAAAGTCAGCGTCTAGTAATTCTACAGAAGTTGACCCTTCTGCTTCTACATAAAATTCTGTGGTCCATACGTTTTGTTTGCCTTTATAATTACTGCCAAACCCTAAATCAGCAATCAAAACGTTCTCAACTGTAATTTTAAAATCTACAGCGTTAGTTCTAAGACCTATTGTATTATAAAAGGTATTAAAGTTTGCCTGTTGATTTACTAGCCTCGGAGCTTCATGTCGACGGGCTTCTGTTTGTGTTATATCTACTAGTGTATGTGCTTTAAATATCATACAGTATTTAAGTCATAAAAAAAGAGCCACTTAAAAAGTGACTCTTTAGTGTGACGCCTGCCATTACGGCCATAATCACGGTTCCTAAGGTAGTAAGGAATTATTTAAGCTGCAAATGTTGCTACTAGTGAAATACCAGATACTGCTTCTGCGCCGCCTGGTCCACCTTGTACTGCAACGTGGTTGCCGTTTGCTACACCTTCAACTGCTGCGATTGTTCCGCCGTATGTTGTTGTGATTGATTCACATGCTGCTGCTACTGTAATTGTTCCAGTTGCTACTGCATAGATGTATGTTGTTGGGCCTAGGCCACTCTTTGCAACTACTGCTGCGTTTGGGTTTGATACTACTGCCATTTTATATTCTCCTATGATCTCTAAATGGACACTTTGCACTCTGCAAAGTTCTACATTTGTATTTACCTCTTAGACAAAAAAACTGCTATTTAGAGGCTTTTTTGGCTCTCTGATGCAAATTTTTCAGTAAATTGACATAAGCAGGGCCAGCTTTTACAATATCATGTATCATATCAACTGCCGGCTTGTATCCATTTGCTATGTTAACAGGCACTGTTCTTCCGTCTTGTACTTTGTCTACAAATATCTTTGCTTTTAATGCATTTTGCTTACCGACAAGATAACTATAAAGTGCTATTTCTCTCTGCGAAACTAATTTAGTTACGCGATCAAGAGCATCTTCGTCAATTTTTTCTAGATCTAAACTTTCAATAAGTTCATCAAATTCTCGATCTGTTAAAATATCTTGATCGTTAACAATAGCTTTAATAAAGTCCATTAATTATCTTCTTGCTCTTGCTGCTTTGTCTGCTATTGCTGCCATTTCATCATCAGATGCTTGGGTAAAATCATCGTCGCCTTCGTCGTCTAGTCCACCATCACGGTTGTCAGTTTTTAAATCTCCATGTGTTTGGAAAATCTTTTCTGCATATGCTAATAACTTTTTAATAACATTAGGAGTTGTTCCTGTTGTCTTCACTAGCTCTTCAAGACTACCAGGACCAAATGTTGTACCAAAGCGTGTAAGTGCGTCACCTACTTTAGCCATAACATTTGATAACTCGTCATCTTTTGTAGTAACTGCTTGATCCATTAAGATTCTACCATACGCAGCTAATTTTTTTTGAATCGGCGTTGATTCCATTCCTTCATCTAAAACATCTTTTGTAATATTATTTAGATGATCTTCAAACTCTTTTAAATACTTTTCCATTTTATCTCTCCACTGATCTGTTTGCTTTTGTAAAAAATTCTCTCGGTACTAATTTTATATCACCTTCTGGATGTGCTAGTACATATCCTTCACCGCCAGTACCGTGTGTGCCTTGTGCAGCCGGTCCTTTAGATCCTATACTTGCTGTAATATCAGCTTCTTGTGATTCAAATTGATTAATAATGTTATCTTTTACTTTCATAATGCCGTGTACAACATTCCATAACGCATTAAAACCATCAACATTATTGTTTATAATTTCAATAATTTTTTGTTGCTTTGGTTTACTTACTTTTGATTGTGCAAGCCAGATGCTAAAACCTTGTGCTAAGTCTTTTATACCTGTGTCAACTTTACTATTCAAATATGTATAAAAAATAGTTGGTAAGTCAGACAATCCTGGACGTCTTGTAAGTATGTCGTCTATTTGTGCAGCATGCTTTGCTACCATAGCTTGCAGCGTTTTAATATCATTGTCGTTGACTTGCGGGGCTTGCTGTGCCACTACTGGCGGAAGAACTAATACTTCATTACCTAAAAATATATCTCCATTTTGTAGCGTACCTTCGGTACCATTAGCATCTACTTCTCTATGTATAACAATACCTGTTTTACTTGCTGCGATTTTCTTACCTATTTCGCTGTCAACCTTTACATCATATGTTACTATGTTTGGAGTAAAATGATATCGACCGTCTTCTATCTCAGGCGTATTAAAATAAAGCAAATCTCCTTTAAAGAATCCTCTGTAGTCTTTTGGTGTTGCTCTTTCATACTCGTCAAAGATGTTTTTCATATTATTAATGAACGGTCCATATCCTTCTGGATTCTTTTTATATCCAGGACGATTCATTAACATCTGTTCTAAGTCGTTAGCACTTGTTGATTTACCGTTATAACCTTTAGCGCCAAACCCTGACTTGTCTGTTAGTACAAAGTTACCCTGCTCGTCACGTCCAAATATAACAGCAGGACTTCCGTCCCATTTAATTGTTACATCTGTATGTTTGCCTTGCTCTAAACTCTTTAAACTTTCAATAGCACGGACAGCACCCTTTGATCCTTCCCAAAAGATAATATCTTCTGCATGTTGGATACGTGCTTCAGCTTCGTTTAATTGACTTTCGCCTACTAATCTACCACGGAATGGGTGTTCAGTACGGCCAGGCTGTGCCTTAGGCATAGGTTCTTTACCACGTACTTTATCGGCATTCTTTTGCTTACGCCTAGTTTCTACTATTTTAAATTCATTAAATTTCATTTATTAAACGCTCCGGAAATCATTACAGAACTATTTAACAATGATCCAGACAATTGTCTAATTCTATCCAATTGCTTGTCTGCTAAACTCTCTGTTTGAGCAGGAGCTCTGTCAGCAATGTCTTTTGGTATTCCAATATCCTGTACTTGTCTGTTTTTAACAAAACTATCTAGTATTCTGTTTACATCTTCAGGTGTGTAATTCTTTTCCATTGCAGCTTTTAAACTTTCATAACTGTTTAAGTCTGCGGCACTGTCTAGTCCTAGTCCTTTTGCAATGCCGTTAGCATCTTTGATTGGTGTGCCAATTATTTCGTTATTGTTTTTCTTTGTATAACCTTCGCCGTTCTTCTTTGCTACAGGTGTACGTTTGACACGTACTAGGCCATCTGTAGGGCTCCACATCCAGCGTTCGCTTTCAACTGGGCGGCCGTCTTCAATTTGTTCTTCACTATCTTGACGCTGATATACAGCACACATAGTTGCAAGCATCAAGTTACGAAACACACCTTTGTATTGTGATTCTGTATCACTAGGTGAATGATAATAAGTTTTCATCCAGCCCGGATCGCCTGGCATAAAGTCTACTTGTACAAATCCTGTACGAGGTTTAGTTGCTTGTTTGTTTTGATCGTAATTAACAATCTTTACCTTTGTCATAATAACACTTGACTTAGCAATGTCAAGTACCAAAGGTGTTGCTTCAATCTTCTTAACTAGTTCTGGTATTGCATCAGGCGCTACTTGTATAGCAACATCAATGTCGCCACTAAACTCTTTTTTGCCAACTGACCCAAGTACATTATTCTTTAGGTCAATGCCTAATGCTTTTTCTAGTGCATCAAGCGTAGGATTAATCTCATCAATATGAATAGGTCCTACTCCTGGCATGCTTCCGCCTTCAAATAGTTTATTCGTCATTATTTTTATTCCCAATCACTTTGTTTATACTTCTTTTAAATTTTCTAGGATCGCCAGTTCTAATTGAGTTAATAAAGCGTCTTTCAAGTTCTCCAGCAGTTTCAGCATCATAGGTATTAGATATCTTATTAAGTAAATTAATTGCACTTTCTATAATAGTACTACCAGTTGACTCGATTAAAAGGTCATTATTTCTGGATCTATCTAAATTGTTAAGCTCTTCTAGTATACTTCTAGTACGTTTTTTCATTTAACCAACTCCGTTAATGTATTTAGTTTATGTAAACTATAAATACGTGTACAATGAGGCAACACACTAGGGGGCAAACATGTCTATAACAAAAATGTCTTTTCCTGAGCGTTCATTATTATTTGCTAAACTGTCTAGTATTGCGTATAATGATAATGTCAAAGAGGTTAAAAGTCAAGTAAAAAAATTAGGATTCACAACTGTTGAGTTCTATAACAGAGACGGCGCACAAGCATACCGCTTTATGAACAAAGAAGACTTGGTAATTGCGTGTCGTGGAACACAACCAACAGAGTTTAATGATATCAAAGCAGATCTAAATGCTTTGCCTGTTATTGCTGAAACAATTAGTAGAGTACACAAAGGATTCAAAGACGAAGTAGACGAACTTTGGCCTATGGTGTGCGAAGATATTGCACGTACAGCTAATGTAGGCAAGAAGCTATGGATATGCGGACATAGTTTAGGTGCAGCAATGGCAACTATAATGGCCAATCGTTGCGAGTGCGATACAGCACTAAACAATCCAGAGGAACTATACACATATGGTTCACCGAGAGTAGGTTGGCCAACATATGTCAAGAGCTTTGGCACTGTACATCACAGATGGAAGAACAACAACGATATAGTTACAACTGTTCCTCTAGCACTTATGGGCTTTAGACACTGCGGTAATCAGCATTACTTAAATGCATATGGTAACCTTCGTAAGCCTACTGGCTGGCAGATGTTTAAAGATAAAATGCGTGGCATGTGGATGGGTATCAAGCAAGGTAAGATTGATAACTTCTCAGATCATTCAATGGTTGAATACATTAAGCACATCAGTAAACTAAACTAAAAGAATAAACTACTAACTGACTCTTCATTAGTTACTCGACGAATTGCTTCACCAAACAAAGTCGCGACACTAACCTGTCGTGTCTTTTTGCAGTTCTTAGGACAACGGTCTGCAATGCTGTCAGTGATTACCAGTTCTGTGAGTACACTCTTCTCAACTTTCTGACATGCTTCGCCACTCAGTACACCATGTGTGATATATGCACGAACACTTAGAGCACCTGCATCCATAATAGCTTTGGCTGCGTTGCATAGTGTACCGCCGCTGTCAATAATATCATCAACTAGAATGGCGTGTTTGCCTTTAACATCGCCGATCAAGTTCATGACTTCTGACTTGCCCGCTTCTGGACGCATCTTATCTACTATAGCAATGTCTGCATGGAACATGTCTGCAAACTTCCTAGCACGAACAACGCCGCCTGCGTCTGGGCTTACAAATACTGTGTCTTCTGCACCTATATTGCGTTTAATGTCTTTGGCAAACACCAAACGGCTTGTTAAGTCATCAACTGGAATATTAAAGAACCCTTGTATCTGTCCTGCGTGTAAGTCCATTGTAAGCACTCTATCTGCGCCTGCTGTAGTAAGCAAGTCTGCAATTAGTTTTGCTGTAATAGGTGTCCTACTGGCGCTCTTACGGTCCTGCCTAGCATACCCAAAGTAAGGAATGACTGCTGTGATTCTACTAGCACTTGAACGTTTGGCAGCATCAATCATAATCAACAATTCCATTAAACTATCGTTAACTGGAGTAGCAGTTGATTGAATAATGAATACATCTTCTCCGCGAATGTTATCTAAAAACTCTACACTTATTTCTCCGTCTGCAAATGTTGCTACTTTAGATGGTACTAGAGTTGCAAAGGTGTTGTCTGCAATCTCCTGTGCTAACACTGGGTTAGCGTTACCTGCGATGATTTTCATTTTCAATTAGTTCCCTTTCTTATGTTACTGTTATAGTTAATTGCTTGTTCTAGTATTGATAATTCAACGTTATTTCTTTGTGCAGTTTTAACTAATGCCGATGTATCTTTAGGAAAACAGTGTCCGCCAAAGCCACGCTCGTCCGATATAAAACTATGACTGTCGCCGATGCGTTCGTCCATTGTTGTATAGTGTGCAACGGCTGAATACTCAACATCCAATGCATCGCACAAATCATACATCTGATTAAAGAACGCAACTTTAAGTGCAAGGAAACTGTTGCGAGCATATTTGGCTAGAATAAGTTCTTCTGGCTCTGCAACTTCTACATTAACACCAAACACATCACGCCAGAAGCCGCAGGAGTTGCCTCCTATCAACATTAAATCCATGTTCTGCAAGTCTTCTACTGCTGTTGCTGCACGTAGGAACTCTGGCGAAAACGCTATCTGTCTATTAGGAAATGCATCTACTAACATATCCCAGCCTTCTACACTAATTGTACTTTTAATTAGAATAGGTACATCCGGTGCTGCTTCGATAACATTAAACACATTGTCCATATGACAACTGCCATCTTGTCTAGGCGGAGTTGCTACACAAACAATAACTGCGTCAGCATCATCGTAGGAGTTAGTGTATCCTAACTGAGGATCGTTAATAAAAACTTCATGTTTAAATTTTAAAACTTCGTAGTGAGCTTTACCAACAAACCCGTATCCTGCAATTAATATTTTCATGAGTGGTCCTGTGCTGCTATACTTGTAATTATACATTCATCGAGCTGTATGTCAAGAGAAAAGGTTGTGCCGTCGAACACAACCTTTCCAAATTAATAACCGTTTGGTACTAATACATAATGAATCATTAGCACAATAGCTACTGATGCACCTAAGCCTATCATCATCTTTTGGAAGTCTCGTGCTACCAAAGGAAACACGCTCTTAAACTTCATCTTACCTGTGAAGCTTGCAATAGCAAGTTCACGTCCTGCAAGCATACCAACGAACACCCAAGTAGTTGACATAGGTATATCGTTCAGCTCTTTGAAGAAGTACAAACACAACCAATAGAATAAATCAATTAGTGTCGCACTACGCACATATCTTGTGTTGTGCTTTTCTAGTACAATGTTTTGTATCTTGCCGCCTCGTTCTCTAAACATAAAGAACAAGCCAACTACAAATACTACACTGACTAAGAACATCAAGTCCAGTGGAACTTCACGTGGAAGGAATACAGCGATGTTAGCCATATCATGTGACAACCAAGTCCACCACAAGCCTCCTGTTGCTACCCATTGTGCTATGCGCCAATAGTCCTTGTGTTGTTCTTTGACTGGTGCTGTTTCGTCCATTACTCTACTAATAAAGTACCAAGCAAAGTATGCAAACATTGCTGCAATGCCGTAACCCATTATGGATTTCATCAACATCTTTTCTAGCACAAACGTACTTGCGAAAGCACTTAACACTAAAAAGGATGTAGATACCGGAACTCCCATACGTGTTAGTATAACAAGTACGCCCGGTGCCATAGCATGATACCATTGTACCTCTTGCCATGGAATCTTGTTTAGTCTGCCGTAACTGATGTCTCCACCATTTACACTCCAGCCATACCATAGTGTGGCTAATAGGACAGCGGATGCCGCAATCCATAACGTCTTATAAGTAAATCTCTCATTGTTTGATGCCATCCATGTACCGAGAGTTTGTACTGAATCATTTGCTATCACAGCGTATGCTGCGAATAGGAACCCGACTAGGCTCCATAAGGTGAGTGCGTCCATTAGTTTCTCCTCTGCTTGCCGTTTTTACCACGGCGCTCACGTTAAAGGTAGGCTCGACGTTGCCTACTGATTATTTATTGTAGCATCTATTACAAGCGTGTCAAATGATGATTACGGTATGCATTGTATGCATAACGGCTATTTGCATAAAGCATTTGATTTTCAGTAAGTATGGCTGTACTATTATATAAATAACAGTGTTAAAAGCGTTGCAATGACGGTTTTGACGACACACATAGACACATTGGATAGACAATGCGGATCATCCATCCGTTACAAGTGATTGACGAGCACCAAAGGTGCTTGCACCGCCGGGGAAGTTCCGGGGTATTGCTTTCCTCAAGCATCCTAAAAACTTAATAAGGAGAACGAAATGTTTAAAGAAACATTTAGCGGACTTGTGAGTATACTTGGAAACCCACTTCCAACAAGGAAGTTTGAAAGAGAGATGCTTACTTACGCACAAACAGAGTACGGAAAAGATTGGCGCTTTGCCTATCAATATATGCTGGACCACAAAGGTGCAGCACCAAGAGCAGGAGTATTCAACTAATGTCACACTATGTACTAGAAACATCAAGTTGGATTCAAGATGCAATTGAAGGATTTAGCGACTTACGTAGATCAATGAAACTACGTGCAGAACGTAAAGCATCATACAAACAAACTTATAAAGAACTTAGCAAGTTAAACGACTATGAACTAAACGACATCGGCATTTGCCGTGGCGACATTAGAAACATTGCACGTGGTGATAGAACAATCAAACGTGGTATCGAAGTTAACGACAACTTGAGAGGATCTGTATAATGACTGTAACAACAATGACAGACGCAACAACAGGCTTGGGCAAAGCAATAGGTAAAACACTTCTTGCAATGTGGATTGGCTTTATAGCATTTGGTGAGTCAGCAGGCAGAGCAAGAGCTGCTGCTGAACTATCACGTCAAGGCTTCCACGAGGAAGCAAAACGTTTAATGTTGGACAAACGCTGATGTTTAAGAAGTTTATGAAACTAATGGAATACAGAAGCTACTGTATGAGTATCAAACAACTTAGAGAAATGGGTATGTACGACAAAGCCAATGAAATCTCTGAGTTCAAACATAATATGTATAAGACTAGCTAATGTTAGACCCAAACCACAGTTATTTTAACAAACCAATAGAAAAGAAAAAGGGCGGCAAGTAGTCGCCCTTACTCACACACAGAGGACTTATGAAAAACTTTATACAAAACCTGATGGCAAGATGTGATGGAGACCTATGCGAAAACATAGGATTCGGCATAATTGCATTTTTTTGCATTAGTGTTATGTACATTTCACTTAGTCAAATCTAAGTGTAACATACTTGCTACATAACAGCACATCTATATAGAGCAGGGTTGACATCGCCTGTGAATCCTGCTATATATAATACACGCTATAAATTCTTATAGTACACTACACATATACACATTAAAGGAAAACACATGAAGAATTTACTATCTACAGTAGCCGTCATGGTTGCACTATCTACTCCTGCGTTTGCCGCAGACACAACTATCGAAATGTTAAACAAACGTGATGACGGAGCCAAAATGGTTTACAGTCAAGACATTGCACGTATTGACGTAGGCGATACAATTACTTGGGAACCAACACAGAAGGGTCACAATGTAGAATTCATTGCAGGACCAGATGGTTGGGACGCACCTAAGAAATCAAAACTATCAAAAGAATACACATATACATTTGACGAGCCAGGCGTATACTTGTACCAATGTACACCACACAAGAGCACGGGCATGATTGCTATTGTAGTTGTAGGCGAGCTAACACAAGAAGGTGTTGACGCTATCAAAGACGCTAAAGTAAAAGGCAAGTCAAAGAAAAAATTGAAAGCATTGCTAGGCGAACTATGAAACCTAACAAAAACTTTGAATTGACTGTAAGAGACATTGAAGTTATTGAATCAGCACTAAGAGCAAAGGCTGGCCGTAGAGGAATGGCCATTGCTCAAGGCGATGTATCTGAAAAGCTAAAAGAAGAAATGCACGAGATACAAGAACTGCTAGGACGTATACATCATCAAAAAGTATGGTATACTCCAAAAGAATTTGTTCCAGGCGGTTGACAAACACTAAATACTCTGTTACATTAGTAACACTACACACATACACACAAGGAGAAATATTATGTCAGTAGATACAAAATACGGCGAAGCTATCTTTAAGCAAACTCAGGAAGTTGCTGAAATGTTCAAAGCGGCGATGCCAAAAATTACAACAAATAAAAATGGATATGAGATCCGCACCAAAGTGCTAGAGATGGCACAGAATCAAGCATGGCAGGATTACCACGCCAAGTTTGCAGGATACGAAACATCAGTTACCAAAGAAGGTGACGAAGTTGTTACTAAGGTAGAGATGCCTACTGTTCCTGGAGCGGATGCTGTACTAGAAGCGGCTGAAAAGTTTTACGAGTTCGTAAACGGCAAGCCTAGTAAATAATAATAAAGAGTAATTCAGGACATAGTCCGGTGATACATTAGAGAAGTAGCAAGCCCTGCGTTAGAAATAGCGTGGGGCTTAATCGTTGCCCACAAGTAAAACATCAAACGCTATTGTGTATCTACCATTCTTATCACGAGTAGTCACACGCATATCAATATCTGACTTTTCGCTTACTGGCAGTGGAAATGCAAAGTCATAATGATATTGTCCGCCGTCTCCGTTGAACTCCCAAGTATGTTTGATACGAAATGATGTTACTCCATTCACTTCACGCACATACATCCAGCCTGTGGCATCTTTGCCATCTTCTGCTGTTGCCGTTATTCTATGAATATACGCTGTACAGTGTGCCGGTACTGTAAACACAGACATTAGCGTTTGGCCGTAGCCTTCCTGTATCCTTGCTACAGTTGTGCCACCTGCGGCGCCTACTTCAATATCAATGTCGCCTGCGTTAGTTGTTGCTCCGTTAATGAATGCTCTGTTTACTCGTTTAAATAGTTGAGTTCCGACTTGGTCAGCACCTGAGATAACTATGTCTTCTGAAACTTCAAGATAGTCGCCGTCCAGTCCTTCAACAGTTACAGTAATGCCGTTGTCGCCTACATTGTTGCGTTCTACATTTACTATTGCTGGAGTGTCTAATGCTGTCCAAGGATAAAGTTGGTTTGGTATGTCCCATACTGTGCCTGTGGTATTGTTGCCAATGCCATCAACAGCACCGAACTTGTGATTGAATGTGTGGTCGGAGATATAGCCCCCGCTTACCATCATATCAAAATCATAGTATTTACGATTAGCCATTTATGTAGCCCAAGGTCTGCCTACTTTGAGGCCGCCTGTGTTAGCATTGTTGATAAGACTGTTGTCTGTGTCATACTTGGTAGGTAGTTGACTGATGTCTGCTGTAACATCTGCATAACGTCCTGGCTCAACTACATTGCGAGCTGCTCTGTCTGCGTTAGCAAGTGCAAGTTTTGCTTCTTGTCTAAGTTTCTTGTTTGCTAGTGTTGATATACCGTTTGCTGCCATCTTAATACTCCTGCTGATCCGGATAAGCACTTGGATCTTTTACTCTAATATCGTGTGGATGCTTAGGACCGTTTAGTCCGCCTCCTGCGTCTGTTGTTACTGCACTAACTGGAGCAACTACTTCATTTGGGCTATTAGCAAGAGGACCAAAGCTGTTAGCGTCTAGCATTGCTAGAATCTGTTTGAAACGATTTTCAGGCTCATCGTTTTGATGCACATGAACTTCGGCATCAATAGCACCATCTTTGATATCGTGCTGTCCTTCTACTTGATCTAATAAATCTAAAACCTGTCTAACTATATCTGTTGCTCGCATCTGTAAACTCCTATACAATATTTAGTTAAATATAGTCATGATAGACAAAAAACTATTCCAACAAACAATTGACAAGCTGAAACAGGAAGGCAAGTACCGTGTATTCAATGATATTCTCAGAGAACGCGGAAAGTTTCCTAAAGCAATTTGGTACGGTCCTTATTCAATTAAAGAAATTACTAATTGGTGCTCAAACGATTACCTTGGAATGGGACAGAATAAAGTTGTCATAGATGCAATGCATACTGCATTGGATCAAACAGGTGCTGGTAGTGGAGGCACTCGCAATATTGGAGGCACTTCACACTATCACGTTGCGCTGGAAGGAGAACTAGCGTCTTTGCATAGCAAAGATAGTGCGCTTTTATACTCGTCAGCGTATGTTGCAAATGAGTGGACACTTATCGCTCTTAAACAAATCATTCCCGACATTGTGTTTTTAAGTGATTCAATGAATCACGCCAGTCTTATTCAGGGTATAAGACACAGTGGTGCTGACAAAAAGATATGGCAGCACAATGACTTGAGCGATCTTGAGAATAGACTAACCGAAGTAGCCAAGGATGGTGGTACGCCATGCATCATATTTGAATCTGTATATAGTATGGATGGTGATGTCGGTCCTATCAAAGAGATTTGCGACCTTGCCGAGCGTTATAATGCTATTACCTACATCGATGAAGTCCACGCTGTTGGACTTTATGGACAAACAGGTGCAGGATACTGCGAACACATTGGGGAGCATAGAGTTGATATAGTCAACGGCACATTAGGCAAGGCTTTTGGAGTACAGGGCGGATACATAGCAGCGGATGCTGACGTCATAGACGCTGTCCGCTCTGTTGCTTCCGGGTTTATTTTTACTACTAGTATGAGTCCTGTTACTTGTGCAGGAGCATTAGCAAGTGTAAAGTATTTAAAAGTACATAACGAATTGCGAGAACATCATCAAGAACGTTCTCGAAAACTAAAACACCGATTGTTAAAAGCAGGATTAACTCCTATGGAGTGTAGTACTACGCACATTGTTCCATTGTTTATAGGTGATGCTAAAAGGTGTAAAGTAATCAGCGACGTACTACTAATGGATCATGGCATATATTGTCAACCTATTAACTATCCTACAGTACCAGTTGGCACTGAAAGATTAAGGCTAGTTCCTACTCCCCATCATACAGATGCAATGATTGAAGAACTAATAACTGCACTAGTAAAGGTACTTAAAGAAAATGAATAAACTTTTTACATTTGGATGCAGTAATACATTCGGTCACGGCTTACGTGATATTACCGACGAAAAAACCGGAAGGTTAGACATGCCTCTTAGAGGTCCAAGTAAGTTAGCGTATCCGCAAATACTAGCAGACATGTTAGGATACGAATGCGTTAATATATCTATGCCTGCATCATCAAATAAATTAATTGCATATAGAGCAACAGATCAAAAAATAGACAAAGACGATATTGTTATATTTCAATGGACTTATTTGCTAAGATCATGCATACTTGCAGAGATAGATCCTTCTGAACAGTTGGACGAAAGAGTTATATATATGCATAGACAATCTATAAAAGCTGAATCAAAAAAACCTGCAATGAATTGGGTTAAATGGAATTTAAAATTTAGCAACGACTACAACTTAATTAACGAAAATATGGTGTGGGCAAGCATGGCTAACAAGTATGCAGAAAGATTTACAAAAAACATATATAATTACTCTTCTAACGGCGGAGTTTTACTTAATAAAGCATTTCAAAATAGATACAGTATGAATATCTTGCAAGATTTAAATCCAATTATGGATAGCTATCCGAAAGCATTAGACGGATCTCATCCAGGTGAAAAAGCACATCAACATATTGCAAACTTAATCTACAAAAACATAAAGGAAAATAAATGAATATTAAAAAAGCATTGTGGTTCAGCTTAGGCTGTATACTACTAGGAGTAGCGTTTGTCGGTATCTATCTTCCGGGGCTACCTTGGAGTACACCGGCGGTCGGTGCAGCATATTGTTTCGCAAAGTCAAGTGATCGTATGCACAACTACATAATGAATCATAAATTATTTGGCCCGTTTCTACGTGGCTGGTCGGAGAAGCGTGTCTTCCCAACTAAATTCAAATACTTTATGTTGGTAACTATGAGTTCAAGTGTAGCGGTACTTTGGTTTACTACAGGTAATCCTAAAGCTGTACTATGGAGCGGAGGCTTTATGGCACTAGTTGCTATATGGGCTTGGAGATATCCAGGTTCAGAAGCAGAACACGCTAAACGAGTTAAACTAGGTAAACGAGTAGCTTGGATTAAATAGTAGTATGCCAGAGATGAAAAGTACAAATTATATTGCTAAAGACAGAGAATCAATGTACGATCCTATGGAAGATAGGATGAGCAAAGATGATCCGTTTAGTTCGCTGATGTTAATAGACGTAATGGCTACAGAACTATGTAATTTAACTTGCGAGTTTTGTCCAAGAGCACACGGCTATCCAAATTTAAACTTGCATATGGATCTAAAGATAGTTGACAAGGTAGGCAGAGACTTAGCTAATAGTCATTATCAAAATAGATTACTGTATTGCGGGTTTGGCGAAAGTTTATTATACAAGGATCTTACCGAAAGTATAAAATTGTTTAAAAAACATTTGCCGTGGAATGATAATATTCATATGGTCACTAACGGTGACAGACTTACGTATGACAAAACTGTAGAATTACTTGACGCAGGTTTGAATAAACTTTTCGTATCGATGTATTCAGGTCCTGAACAAGAAGATCATTTTAGAGAACTTTTTGCTAAAGTAGGATTAACTGAAGAACAATTTATTCTACAACATTATTACAAGCCACCAGAAGAAAACTACGGGTTTTTATATCTAAGTAACAGAGCAGGATATCTTTTCAACGAAAAGTTACCAGAACTAGGATGTAATATTCCGTTTTATGCAATGAGCTTACACTGGGATGGCGATGTACTGCTTTGTTCACATGATTGGGAAAAGAAACAAGTCATGGGAAATGTCATGGACACTAGTGTACAAGATATTTGGCTCAAGAGTCAAAAGCTGTGGAAGTTTAGACAAGAACTTGCTAATGGTCGCGGATGTCATCCTTGTAACAAGTGTAACATCAAAGGTGTGTTATATGGCGATGTAAGTAAAGATATGCTTTTTGCTAACGAAACACATCTTAATCCAGTTATACCAGTTAAGTCTATTTAATAGACTGTTATGTTAAGTATGCTTTCCAACTAGGGTGAGCAATTGACATTTCTAACTTCTTGCGTTTATTCACAAGTTCATAATAATCAGGCGCATATGGAGTTTTAATAGGCTTCATATGCGTTTTGTTTGCTTTGCGTGTATTACAAGGTCCACACGCTGCAACGATGTTTGTCCATTTAGTTTTGCCACCATGTGAGATAGGCACAACATGATCTAGTGTTAGGTTTGATTTTGTATAGGGTGTGTTACAGTATTGGCAAGTGTACAAGTCTCGTACATAAAGATTGTTTTTAGAGAAGCGAGGCTTTTGCCGTCGACGCTGCATTTGTTTCAACATCATTACCGCGGGTACTCGTGTTTCCCAACTCTCGCTGCGCACCATCCAATCATCATACCATTCTAATACTGTAACCTTATCAAGCCAAAGATATATAATGGCTTCTTTCCACTGTATAGCGGATAATGGTAAGTATGAAACAGGCTGCGCATCTGCGTTAAGCAATAAAACTTGACCCACTAGTGTCGTTCCTTTTGTTGTATTAATATTTATGTAGCTTCGTCGTCACCAGTGTAAACACAAATTGCCTGGCTTCCAGGTAAAAAATAACCGTTTCCTTTGCCCACTTGCTGGCTTAACATACCTCTTGCTTCAAAGCATTCAGTCATGTCTAAAAATGGCAAGTCTACATGAGTGCTAAACACTTCACCAGCTTCTATTACAATATATACTAAAATCCACATGTTGTCAATCTATATATGGTTCGAAGCCAGTGCCAGATGCAACTATGCAACTTACGCCATCTGCATACAAACTCACTAAAGTCCAAGTGCCACTGTCTTGATTTACGAAATACATCATACTACTAGAATACCACTTTGAGTCAGTTGAGCTCAACTGGTTGCCTTTTGCTATAAACAAAGGCTGTTCGTTGTGGTTGTTTATTATTGTATTTGCCATCCCAGCCGCAGGTCCACATGGTTGACTGACTACGAAAATCTTCCTAGAATCTTGTGCATATGCTGGAATGGTTAGTACGCACAAAACGGCTGTTACTAACCATTTCATTATGTATTCCTCTCTTTAACTATATTTACACTTAAAAATAAAAATTAATTAATTCTTGGCTACTGCGTTCCAATGACTTTTCCCACTGTCTTTGTGAATCACTGTTGAATATAATATCACTATCTGCTTGAGCAATGAGCCAGCTATTTTCTGAAGTGTATGGATATTTTCCTTCTAGTTCCATGTCTAGTTGTCCTGGGCCCCAGGCGCTTACGCCCATAAACATTCTAAAGTCGTTAGGTAAATCTCCCATTGCCATTTTTTCCATCATAAGATCGTCACAACTTACTGCCGTGTTGTTTCGAATATAATCAGTAGAACTAGAATACCAGTTGTCAGAATGCAACATTACGATAAGATTACTCTTAACGGGTCCTCCAAAACGCAATGTTTCTTTTGTATATGGAAAATCTAAGCCCTTAGATACAAAGAATTGCTGTACACTAAACTCACTAGGTTTATTAAGGATTAAACCTCGAGTTCCAGAAGCTCCGTCTTCTAAAACATAAACTACACTTTTGTAGAAAGGATTATCAACATGTAAGTTAGGATGTGCAATTAAAAGTTTTCCAACTCTGCTCATTACACTGTTCCAAATACTGTTCCACCTATAACTTGCGAACCGGGTGCGTCTGTAACATCATTCCTAAAATCTGGATTAGTTCCAGCGCCATAAGCTGCAAGATCGTTTGCTGTGAAGTTCATCCAACTTCTGTTAGCATTTGCTAGGTGGTTTATAACTGCTTGTGCTGTGCGTTGCACACCATTACCTTCGTTTGGATTTTTATATCTAGGAGCAGGGCCTGTCCAAGTTCTTTCACCAGTTTGTGGGTCTCTTGGGCCTGTTTTTGTTCCTGTTACTGCCTGGAATTGAAAATCCGCCTCTAGTTGTGCTCTAATACTAGAACCATAGTTGCTGTAATTAGTTCTAACTCTGTTTAGAATAACACCCATAACTGCGGCAAGCTCGCGTGGATTGTCAGTGCTTTCTGCCCAGGTTGCTCTAATGAGCTGATCCCAATCTTGATCGTTTATTTCTCTACCTAAATACTCTGATGCTATTTCGCGGGCTTGTTCATTCTCAGGTCCGCCAAAGTCTAATGCTGCTAACGATGCAGGATCAATATTAAAAGATGAGCCGCCGCGCTCGTTACCTGTTGGAGTTGGTTCATCAACTGGGCTTGCTGCTTTTAGTGCTTCAATAGCATCAGCTGTGATTGCGCCGCCATCATAGTTTGCATTAGCAGGTGTTGCTTGGCCAAAGTCTCTCTGGTAGGCTCTTACTGCTCTACTTGTTCTTGGACCATACTTACCGTCAATACCTGTTGAGCCTACTGAGTAACCTAATCTTTGTAGTTCTGTTTGCAACGCTTTAACTGCGTCTACTTGCTCTTGTGGATAAGGAGGGCCTGCTTCTAAGCCGCCTTCCATATCATTCATAGTATTATCTCTATCCTGCTTGTCTCTGTCGACAGCTGGAGTGTTGGTTGGAGTGTTGGTTGGAGTGTTGGTTGGGGCGCTTCCGGTTACAATACCTCTATATGACGACATTTGGCAATGTTTCCCATCACTCAGACTACAACCTTCTAGGTCTTTACCTACTGTAACGGCTGTTGTTATAGCCTGTCTAGTAGGACCCATTTGATTTTGATTAGTGTTGTCAGTTCCTTCTGGGAATAGAATGTAGTTAACTGTGCATCCTTTGTTTTCTAAACTTGTAATAATACTTTTCACAAGTCCAGCAATCCCGCCTGGATTCTCGCCGGCAGCAACATCGTTATGTCCGCCTGTCATATAAACAGTAGCACCGCGTGGAACTCTACTTGCTTGTGTAGCAATGGCATCAAGGTTTGCTCCATCAGATGCTAGGTTGTTTGTTCCACCCATTGCTTTAGCATGGCTGTCACCTATAACATACACTTTGCCTGTCGCGGCTACAATATCATTAAATTGATTCTCTTTTATTGAACTTTCACCAATGCCATTTGTGGCCGCTATTGTGTAAAAGATATCTATTATTGCGGCTTGTGTATTATTTCCTACGTTACCGTCAACTGATAAATTATAATTTCCTGTTTGGTTTAACTTTGTCTGTAAATCTCTAATAGTATTGCCATTAACTGTTTTTATACCTACAATTCCGTATTTAGAGTCATATATAACAAACTGTCTTAGGCTTGGTGCTAGGCGTAGCACAGGATCTGCAATCGCTACAGGTATAGGTAAATCTCTACCTCTGCCATCTAGTGGCTGATCACGAAGTGTTGCTAGATCACCTGCATTCTGTTCTTTTACTCTAGTTTCTACAATTTTAAAGTCTGTATATCTCACATTAACTCCAATCCGGCAATGGGCCGCCGTATTTTTTGCCACGAATCTTTTTGCCGCCAACTTTAACTCGACGCTTACCGATTTTGTGACTCTTGTTTCCTTTACGGTTTCGATAACCTTGGCTTTTACAACTGGAAAGAGCACTGGCACCAATAGCACTGTCAGGCTTATCGCCTAAGCACAATTCCTTACTAGCACGCCAATCGTCTAGTTGTTCGTCATCTGTTAATACTTCATCTACTCTCATGATAATATTTATCTTATCGATAACGGTCAGCAGGATTTTCGTAGTCTTCGTCATCCTGCTCGCATAATGCAAATGTAAGTGCTTTTCTAGGACCTTCTGTAGTGTTTAGAGTTATTTCCCCACTTTTTTCATGGAATTCAATTTTAGTAATTTCTGCAGGCTTCTTGTTAGGTCCGACTAATATAGTTTGACCTAGTTCTAAATTTAGGCTAATATGTTTTAGTGTACTCTTGCTCATTAGGGAAACTCCTCTTTTTGATACAGATATTTATGACTAATTTTACAGTTGACAATAAAACTAAAAGGCTATATACTGTATAAATGAAGACTATATATCAATACTCTTGCGAATTACAAGTTAGCATACCACACCTAGCATTTAGGCAATCAAACGAGTTACATATGGAAAAAATGTTAACCCGTAGAGTTCCTCGCCGAGGCTACATTGATTGTTTACCTATGTGGTTTTACTTTTATAAGAATGAGATCAACGATCCTCTAACAATAACACAATATCAAGACGGCGATGTTGAATTGCATCCTGGCACTAATAGATGGATTGGTAGAAGTATTAGAGGTGATAATCCTTGGTTACCTTCTCGTATATTAAGTATTGGCATTGAATGGAATCATAGACTAGAAGGTATCCGCAATGTAACATATCTTGATCAAAAACAGTTCGACTATAACGGAAAAGATGATTTTTACATTAACCAAGAACTTTTCGAATGGAGTCACGGAGGTTATGCTCCTACTGGGAACCATTGGTTAGACATGCCCGAACAGTGGGCACACGAGAATTTAAAAAACTGGGGCGGAATCTTAATACTACATAATGGAACCCGTCACTATGTAAACAGAAAAGCAAAGAAGTTTGTGAAAGTAAATGTAAGTAAACAAACAGGATTAATGAGTGCCTGTCGCAAATTATTTGAAAAACTAGATACTAAAATGGAGAAATAATAAATGTACGAAATGACCGAAATAGAAACAGGCAAAAGTTATGCATGTCGCTTTCGTGTAACAACTGTTCTCGATGAGAGTGGAAGTCCTGCAAGTCCAATAACAGGCGCCGATCCTAATCGTGCAGGCAAATACGAAGGACTAGGTGTAATTAAAAAACGTGATCTAGAACAACGTTTAGTAGAGCTAGAAGATACCGATAGTAGACTAAGTTTTATAGTAAGTTGGGATGACTGTTGGGACATCGACGATGTTGAATGGCAGGAAGTTTTAGAGTAAAAATCAACACTTCTTAGATAAGTACACTATGACTTTGTTCGACGAAGAATATTTTAAATTTCAATGGTGTGACGATCCGTGTGACGACTGTTCACATTGGCTCGGTCGCCTCTAGATCACATGTAAATATGTGATGCAAACAAACTGTAAACAAGTAGCTGTAGGGTGTTCTTATACATCAGCAGTAGGAGTAGAACCTGAACAAGCATACCCTGAACTTATGGGATATGCTAACTGGGCTAAGCCTGGCACAGACATTGAATACAGTCTATGGTGTGCGCACCGTGCTGTGGATCAAGGCGCTACACACATTCTTTTCCAAATAACATCATGGGACAGGATAACTCTTAATACCAGTAACACCCACAACTTTGCACAAAATAGACCTTGGACTGACAAAAATGACTTTGATCACTACACTATAGCAGACTATGTTCAAGACAGCAATCATATCAAATGGATATACGAGCATCATGTTATGAGCAACTGGCGCACAGAAAATCTAGCACAACGCATAGTTGAACTTAGAGCATACGCACACTCGCATGCATGTGCAATTGAGTTTTACGATTGGTTGCCACGCTATACTATACCTATACATCCTAGCCTAGAACCCCTACTGCCCAGTGCTAGCGTGTTGGATTGGCTGGGAGAAGGATACTATGCAGACAGTTACTATCATGTAAACGCAACTGCACATCAACGAATAGCCGAGGAGTATTTTAAATGAGCACACCCTGTATACTACCGTTTATACATCTAGAAACAACAACTGTGGGCGAAGCTCGTCCTTGTTGTATGTGGGAAGGGCCTGCAGTGGGCAACTTCAACACACAAAGTCTAGATGAAATATGGCACGGAGATAGCATGCAGCAGTTGCGCAACAGTTTCCGTGCGGGTGTACAACCTCAGGGCTGTGAAAACTGTTGGCGTGCTGAAGCAGCCGGCTACACATCAAAGCGCATCAACGACAATCGTCGTTTTGCACACCATGAACCCTTGACCACACTGGATGCACCCGTGTACTTGGATCTCAAACTGGGCAGCATCTGCAACATCAAGTGTAGAATCTGCTCAACAGAATACAGCCAAAAGTGGGCACAAGACGAAACACAGATATACGGTGCACCTCGCTTCCCCACCAAGCTGAACTGGCTAGATGATGACAGTGAATTTTGGGACAATCTAAAAGATATAGCACCTAGTATAGAGTTCATAGACTTCACAGGCGGCGAACCATTCCTAGTTAAACCTCACTGGCAACTGCTCAAATACCTTGTGGACAACAACTACAGCAAAAATATAAGCGTACACTACAACACCAACGGAACTGTGTTGCCCACCACAGCACAACGCAACCTATGGCGTGAGTTTAAATGGGTAGAAACTATGTTCTCATTCGACGGCATAGATTCAAAGTTTGAATACCAACGTCACCCCGCGAAATGGGCTACTGCACAGCAAACATTTGAAACTATATACAACGAGAACGTCACACACACCACACTGTGCTATACTGTAAACAAGTTTAATGTACTATACATGCAAGAGTTTGCGGACTGGGCATGCAAGTACAACATAAAACCCTACTGGAATCTACTGCATGGACCTGAACACTACAGCATAAAAAACATTCCTGAGCACTGCAAAGACGAAATAGGCACACACATAATAGATGACAGTATACGCAACTATATGCTAGGCTCTACAGCTAACACACGCAGCTATAAACGCTTCGTAGAACTAACACAACAGTTAGACAGTATACGCAACGAAACATTTGCTAGTACATTCCCTGAACTATACACTATACTAGCAAACCTATGACTAAAAAAACTATACTCAGTCGTATACAATACTATACAAAAAGATTACGTACTACACACGACTATCATGAACGTATACGTATAGATCAACACTTACACTATTACGAACAACTGTTAAAGCAGAAAGGCCCCGCTGCTTGATCATACACATACGTGCGTGTGTAAACTAGAACTATACACTATAATAACCATACTCGAACTACGCACTATAGACACTATAGAGAATACACTATACAAGAACACGCTCGATGAGCGCACACTACACACTATAAAGAGAGTAGCAGCAAGTGTAGAGCACAGTGTATAGTATAGTGTATAGTATAGGCCCCGCTGCTGTGGTGTAGGATTATGCTGGGTTTTTGCACGTACACAAAGGGTAGATAAATGTACGAAAAGTATTTGAACTATGCCTCTCGTCACCGCGAGATGGTGTATAAAAACCTGCTATTATTGTACACCAAAGTGTAAAGAAATCAATGGTTTATTCACACCGAATCACCAATATTTCGCACTATTCTAGACCATAGTCCACCATATTCACCATTCCTATTGTGGTTTTCACAGTAGATTCACGGTCTCTCACAGTGTAGATCACAATAGGCCCCGCTGCTTGGTCATGTATATACGTGTGTGTATACACTATACGCACACACCAGTGGTGGATCATTGTCTGTGTACGGTTCTGAACCGGTTCTTAGACTGTACTCCATGTGTACACTCGACTATACACTATACAACAGTGAATGTCCAATGATATCAATGACTTAGCCTTTTCTATTATAGTGTATAGTGTATAGTCTTACGCTGCGCTACTATAGAGTTATAGTGTATAGTATACAGTGTAACCTTTTGATAGTATTGAGTTTTTGTATAGTGTATATACATCAATGGCTTAGAACAAGGAGTTTGTGTATAGTGTATCCCTCTGAGGGAAGTTGTTCGTCATTTGGTGCCTTTGGTAGAGAACCTCTATACTATCAAGAGGTTAGAGGGGCAGGTTCATTCGACACACTAATAGGCCCCGCTGCTCGGTCTGGCGGAGAAGCTGGTGCTGCAAAAAAATGGTTGACAAGTGTGCAATAGATGCTATACTGTATGTATAGTTAAACAAAGAGGGCATACAATGTTTTATATCTACGAACGTTCATCAACATACATTATGGGTGGGATCAACAAGTGGGACGGTACCGTTCGTCCAGACCATAACAAATTCTACAAGACAATGGGTGCAGCTAAGGCGGCGCTGACACGTATGAGCAAACGACACAGAGCAGACATGTTGGACAGCGTGAATGATCCGCTATACCGTTATGGTATTGCAGAAGCGGAAATGTTTCATACGTTTATCGAAAAGAAGCGTACAGTATACAGCATCATGGACGAGGCAAAAGAACGTCCGATCACAGAAACTGTAAACACACCTGGCTACCTAAGCCCCGCAAGCGAATCTTATTGGAGTATGTAGAATGGAACAGTGTACGTGCTATGGATGCGTGACCATGCGTTACGCCTGTGTAAAAGAGAACAAGGTGGAGAACAAATGAGCCATTCACACACATTCACCAATAGGCCCCGACGGTTTAGAGCATTTGTCACCAATCAGTACTATGCTAACCGTGACGAGTACTTTGCTGTTGGTCAGCAGCAGCCCTACACGTTTGACGAATACGTAAAGCAGCATCTCAGCATGCTAAAAGAAATGTACAGAGAGCAGCGTGTGACTTTCTCTGCTCGTTAGAGTTCTTTCGGCTAAGTCATTGTTTTTAAACACAAATAAAAGATTGATTTGTCAATGTTTTCAATAGGTTAGCAGTGCATTTTTCTCTTTACAACTGTGCATACTTGTGCTATATTGTATGTATAAGTTAAACAAGCATATGAGGAGCACATTATGCAAAACACAAACTACGTATTTTTAGCAGCAGCAGACGCTGCAATTGTTGTAACTGTTAACAACACAGTTGTCGCAACAGACGTGCAAACTGCAGACGCACTTGTAGAAGTGTTTTTAACACACAACGTTAATGTGCTTACAGACACTATTATGTGTAGCAGCAGCATAGACTTTGCAGAAGAAGAGGGCTTTGCTAGTGACGCAAGTGCGCATAATATTATAGACGCTGCGCTAGACGCACTATAAAAAACTTGCACAGCAGCGCATTTAGTACTTGACAAAGTGCGCTGCTTGTGCTATATTAAATTATAACTTAAACACGCATTTGGAGGGCTTTAAATGCAAACACAAACAAACACACAACACACAATTATAGCTGCACTGCAACAAGCAAGCGCATTATTTTTTATACTGGAACAAGTGGAAGCACTTACACACGCAAACGGAAAAAAAGTAATGGATTACAATAACTTGCTTTTAAATGCGGATGCAATAATAGAAGAGCTGCAGGAGTGTGTAACAGCAGCATAAAAAAAGGTTGACACTATAGCGCACTTGTGCTATAGTGTACACACAATAAAAATGCATAGAGGGCAAACAATGCAAAACATTCTCAATCGTATTACGTACTACTTTCTTAATCGTGCTTACACGCAGCTAGAGGCGATTGGTGAGCTAGAGAACGCAGATGACTGTGCAGAGTTTATAGAGGATTACTATGCATACAAAGTAAATTAGGGGTTGACAGTATAGCATTGTGGTGCTATACTGTATATAAGTTAACAAAGAGAGGGCATTCAATGTTTAATACATACTACACCAAAGTAAAAGAGTTCCGTTACGCAGAGTTCAACGTGATC